>Ga0213864_10000902_pt1 | contig 13495 bp, 7 predicted proteins | sample PICome_5_FD_160078 | JGI IMG/M metagenome (GOLD analysis project Ga0213864, IMG submission 160078) | Coastal seawater microbial communities near Pivers Island, North Carolina, United States - PICO247 | ecosystem: Environmental > Aquatic > Marine > Coastal | place: USA: North Carolina | collected... | reverse complement strand
AGGTGGAACACTAATCAATGGAGAAAACAACCCAACCTACAACCCGCCTTCAGATACCGTAGGAACAAAATACTACTATGCAATCATATCGTTCGACTCGGGTGGATGCTCCGAAATTATTTCGGAGACTGCTAAGGTGACCATAACAGAACAACTGAGTATTACATCAACGGCCTCATCACAGGTAATTTGTCAAGGAGGAAGTGTAGATCCTTTTGAGGTAACATATATTGGAGGAACAGGTAATCCATCTTATCAATGGTATCAAAACAACACCAGTGATAATACATCAGGAACACCTATTGCCAATGCTACAAATGCAAGCTTTACTCCTAGTGTTTTTAATGCTACAGGAACCTTTTATTTCTATGTAGTGGTTGACTTAGATGGAGAAGGTTGTAATCAAATCGCTAGTGATAGCTATCAAGTAGAGGTGGTCAATGATCCTGTGATTGATACACAACCTCTGGCCTCTCAAGAGTGGTGTGCCAACTCTAATCCTACAGACCTTACCGTACAAGCATCGGGGGGTACAGCGTCTCAACTGCTATATCAATGGTATACCAATACAACAAATACCAATACTGGTGGTACACCAATATCAGGAGAAGTCTCAGTAACTTACACTCCGCCAACAACAACAGTTGGAACTCAATATTACTATGTACAAGTAACTCAAAGTGAATCAGGGTGTCTGGTCAATAGTGACGTAGCAACGGTAGTCATCAATGAAGCACCTACATTCACCACACAACCAACTTCATCAGAAGTCTGTGTGAATGGAAACCCAACAACACTAGAGGTGGCTTATGCTAATGGAACAGGAAATCCAACTTATCAATGGTATCAAAACGATACCGATAGCAACACAGGTGGAACACTAATCAATGGAGAAAACAACCCAACCTACAACCCGCCTTCAGATACCGTAGGAACAAAATACTACTATGCAATCATATCGTTCGACTCGGGTGGATGCTCCGAAATTATTTCGGAGGTAGCCACAATCAATGTTTATCAAATACCAGAAATCGACGACGTCGCTATTTCGACCTACAGCGGAGAAGAATTCAATTATTCTCCTTCAAGCAATCCGTTGAATCTAGTACCCAATGGTACAACTTATACATGGACAGACCCTGTCATTAGCGATCCTAGCGCCATTACGGGAGCCAGCTCTGCAACAACACCGCAATCAGAAATAAGACAAACACTTGAAAACTCAAGCAATCAACCTGTTATAGTCACTTATGAAATAACTCCAAAAAACTATATCTGCACTGGTAATCCCTTCCGCTTGGAAGTTACGGTTTTTGCAGCCTTAAACGCCAATGCAGTGGTTCAAAACAATACATGCTTCAATGCCAACGACGGCAGTATCAGTACCACCATTGAAGGTGGTGTACCATTTTCTGGAAATCCTTCATATTTAACAAGATGGTCTGGACCGAACGGATTTACTTCGCTACAACCAAGCATATCGAATTTAGAGGTTGGAACATACACCTTGGAAATCGAAGATAACACGGGTTATACTATAACGGAAAACTATACAATAACACAACCTGATGCTCTTGTAATTCAGACAAACAGTCAAAATGACGTAAGTTGCTTTCGGGGCAACAATGGAATCATTGACGTTTCGATTATTGGGGGTACACCTCCTTACAATATCAATTGGTCAACTACCAACGGTTCGGGGTTGGTTCAAGGGTCAAATCAACAGATTAGTCTAGCTGCAGGTAACTATGAATTAGAAATTACTGATTCTAATGGATGCAGCACAGCTCAAAACTATGAAATAAATGAACCCGAAGGATTAGAAATTTCCTTGGCGTCTAAGGTTGATATACTTTGCTATGGCGATTCAACAGGAAGTGTGAACGTAACTGTGACGGGCGGCACTCCAATTGAACTAAGTCCTGGCAATCTTGGTTATACCTACCAATGGTCAGGACCAAACGGCTATACCAATACAACTCAAAATATTGACAACTTATTGGCTGGAAATTACAATCTTACAGTCACAGATAAGGAAAATTGTTCACTTTCCTTCTCAGTTGAAGTATCACAACCAGATAATTTGGAAATTGACTATACCAAATCTGACGTCACTTGTTACGGAGGAGCAGATGGTAGTATTGATATTTCTGTATCCGGAGGTAATTCACCTTACCAAATATCATGGAGCAATCTCGGTAACGGATTCAATTTGAATAATTTATCATCTGGAAATTATATTGCAACAGTTGTAGATACAAACAATTGTTCTAAACAAATAACAGTTACCATTGAACAACCTATCTTTTTTATAAACCCAACGGTTACTCCTATTTCGTGCAATAATGCCAATGATGGCTCGATTAATTTGAATCTCACAGGTGGGATTAACCCAATATCCATAACTTGGGAAGACGAACCTTCCGCAGGTCTTGAAAGAAATAACTTAGGTGAAGGAACCTACAGAGTAACCATTGTAGACAGTTCTTCAAATCAGTGTCCAATTGAAGAAACATTCATTTTAACCAATCCTCCGGCCATTGCTATTACAAGTATTGTTACGGATGCCATAGATTGTGTAATTGCAAATAGTGGTAAAATAGATTTAGATATCTCTGGAGGAACACCTCCCTATACGTTTCAATGGAGTAATAATGAAACAACAGAAGACCTGACAGATATTCCGGCTGGAGACTATTCAGTAGTCATTACCGATGCCCTCGGTTGTACAATAACCGAGCAATACACAATTATTAGACAAGAGCCTATTAACATTCAATTTGAAAAAGAATTGCTTGTTGATTGCGAAAACCAAACAATAGAGGAAGTATATAAAGCCACAGTTACTGGGGGGTTTTTACCATACGATTATGAATGGTCGGATGGTGCGGTTTCTAATAGCGATAGGTCAATTATGACGGCCTCGCAAAATGGTTTATACGTATTAACCATAACCGATGATAAAGGATGTCAGGAAAGCAAATCTTTCACAGTGAATCTTCCGAATATGGGTTCACCTAATTTTACATACAATTCAGTAGCCTTGACAAATTATGATTATTTATCAATTAACGATCCGATTGAATTCAACAATGCTTCCTCGGGAGATTTTAAATTCCTTACTTGGGATTTTGGTGATAATAGTTTAAAAAGTAACGAAGAAAATCCTGTCCACTCGTATAATGCGGTTGGAAATTACACAGTTACCCTAACAGTAGTTTATGATTCTGGTTGTATTGAAATCTTCCGGCAATTAATTTCTATAACTATTGGTTACCACTTGATATTACCGAATGCCTTTACGCCGAATAATGATGGTTACAATGAAACTATTCGACCTGTTTTTAAAGGTTTTACAGCAATGGAGATGTCAATTTACGACACTTGGGGAACAAAAATCTATAGCGAAAAAGGAAGTACTCTAAAAGGATGGGATGGTCTTATTCAAGGGAATTTAGCCGAACCAGGAAACTATGTCATGGTTATTAAAGGATTGACATTTTACAATGAGGAAGTAACAGAATCAGGCCCTATAACCCTTATAAAATAATATGCGACGTATTCTTATTCTTGTTTTTATCGCATTGAATTCAGGTGCATCCCAGGCACAAGATGTTATTTTCTCTCAGAACTTTTTAGTTCCAGAAACACTAAATACGTCATTTACAGGTGCCATACGCTCAACTAAAGTTGGCAGTATTCACAAATCTCAATGGCGTAATAGTAATTTTAAAACCAATAGTAATTTTGTCTTCTTTGATACTTGGTTTGAGGGTTATAAAACTGGCATTGGGATTTCTTTTTTAAACCAAAATGAAAATATTTCGTCATATACATTTAATCAGGCGAATCTAAATATTGCAATGCGTTTTCAATTAAGTGATACTTGGTTTTTTAGGCCGAGTATTTCTACAGGATTTGGAATGAAGAGTTTTGGTTTTCAATCAATACTGTTAGAAGACCAAATAAATATCAATAACAATACTGTAAATACTGGCTCTATTGACCCTACTTTATTCGGGCAAAAACGCAATTTTTTTGACTTTAGTTCGTCCTTATTATTTAACAATGATGAATCATGGTTTGGACTTACTTTCAGACATCTAAACAAACCAAATATTTCATTTACCCAAAATGAGAATGTTCCTTTAGATATTTTTATATCTGTACATGCAAAGTATTATTTACCGTTTGTTGAAAATATACGGTCTTGGATGGCTAGTAAAAGTAAACTGTATCTTTTATCTAATTTTATGATGCAGGCTAACATCAATCGTTTCGATGCTGGACTACAATACACTTTTGATGATCGCTTCTCCTTGGGAGCTACAATTGCCACTTCACCAATTAAAAATAATAATAATCCAAACTTGGTGAATTCCGTGAGTGCTTTTTTATCAATTAAGTGGGAAGGTTTTAGATTCGGATACTCATATGATATTAATACTACTGATTTATTCAATACCGGAGGTATTCATGAATTTTCGATTTCTTACGACTTCGATATAAACATAAGACTTTTAGACCGTTATAAATGTGTCCCCTACTTTTAATCAATTTAAAGCCAAGGTGGCAATTTATGTAATGCTTTTAACAAAGGAAGGCGAATCGATAAAAGTATTCATTTAGACCATGCAAGACATAAACAAACAGCTTAAAAAAAGTAAACCTTGAAAAATCTTATTTTTTTCTTTCTTTTTTCTCTTTTTCCATTGATATTAACAAGTCAGATCAGGATTGTATCTTGGAATATACAGCATCTTGGAAAATCAAAGAACGATCAAGAAATTGCCTACATCGCTCAAAAATTAAAAGATTCAGATATCGTAGCTTTACAAGAAATCGTTGCGGGTTATGGCGGTGCCCAGGCGGTAGCTCGGTTGGCAAGAAATTTAAATAGATTAGGGTCAAAATGGGATTATGTTATCAGCTCCCCGACAAAAAGCTCGCCTCACAGTGCCGAGCGCTATGCATTTCTTTGGAAAACTGCAAAAATTAAAATAATAGGTAAACCATGGCTTGATCAAAATTATATCTATGAAATTGAGCGTGAACCATTTATGATCCGGTTTAAATATAATAGCAAAGAATTCACGTTAGTCAATTTTCATGCTATTCCTAAATCAAAACAACCCGAAAGAGAAATTAAATATTTTAAATTTTTCCCTAATATTTACAAAGGTCAAAACCTAATATTTTTAGGAGATTTTAATACTAATGAAAGGAATACCGTGTTTAATCCACTAAAAAAAATGGGGTATATACCTGTCTTTAACAGGCAAAAAACTTCTTTACGAACAAGATGTTTTAAAAACGATTGTCTTGCTTCAGAATTGGATAACATGTTTTTTAGTGGAGAGCGGGTTATCAAACTGACTTCAGGAATTATCTCATTTTATAAAGACTTTGTAAGTTTAAAACTGGCTAGAAAAATCTCAGATCATGTACCGATTTATTTTCAATTCGATTGGAAATAGTGGGTTATAATTATTTTCTCTACTTATTTTCAACATCAGCAATAAACCATATTTAACTACTCTTTTAGCTATTTTCCAATCTTAATCTCGCACCAAAAAATAATAGGAATATTGCAATTAAATGGGACAAAATTGGGTTACATCCTTTTGAGCATAAGATAATAATGGGATGAATAATACTAACAATAATTTTTTCATAATGATTGATTTAAATGGAATGCGAAATTACTATCTAAAACTTATTTAAAGCGCAACCTAAGTTACAAAATACCCTAAACACTCGCGACCCTTACTATCATTGGATTAGATATACCTTATAGAAAGGGGTTTGTGATTTTAATTGATATGTTTTTGAGATCTTTTGTCTCTTATATGTACCTATTTTATATAAAGTATTGAAAGTTAGTGTTAATTACTTTTTGAGATAGAAAGTAACCTTGATTTTCAACTATTGTGTAGGTTTATGGTTTATTCTTTTGTGAATACTATTTCATAATCATCTCCATAATACAGAGATGAAAAAGTCAAAATATTATTGTTTATCTCTGCTGTTCCATCCTGAATATCATCAATATCGTACTTCCAAGTCATTGAAAACCTATTATTTGTAATATATGTCGAACTTACATCAATTGTTTCATCTAAACCACATGGTTCAATTGTTGGATCGTTAGGATAATCAGTGTAATAAATATAGAAAAGCCCTGAACCATTTTCAGATAGAAGCATATAACTTTGTAAACTGCAACTATTTATATTTAAATCAATCCCATTGATTTTTTCTGAGGTTAAATTCCATTTACCTTCAATTGATGATAAATTGGAATTATCATCATCACTACAAGCGAAAATTAAAAAAACGGATAGTAAGATTAGCTTTTTCATATTAAAAGGATTTTTTGGATACTTAATGTAAATATTTTCTAATTATATATATTTAGTTGCAAGGGTCTGTTAAAGTTGTTCTTGTATAAGTTTGAGTATCTAATCCATTAATAGATACTGTTAATTTTTGTCCGTTTTCTGTAACATTATAGTTCGCCGAAAATCCCATGGAATCATCCTGAATCACTAATAAATTTTCATTATTCTGCTCAATTGAAATTGTGAGAAAATAATTTGACCAATAACTCATATTCATATTTGTACACTCTAGTTCAGGGTCATACCACCCTGCATTAAAAAAAATAGCTTGAGGCGCATTATAGAAAATATAGTATACAGGGTCTGCTTGAGGGTTTTGAGGGTCTGATGGATCAAATAAGTCATTTTGCCAAACAACACCATCATATCTCTCTAAAAATGTTCCATTTGAATTATTAATACTATCATCACTACTACAAGCAAAGATGAATAAAGCAGTGAAAAGGGTGATTATTTTTTTCATAGTATAATAAATTTGTAATATTAGTTTTTGATAAACTTTCTAATGATTTGATGTGCGCCACTAGATATCTTTAATAAATAAACTCCACTTGGTAATTTAGCTACGTTAATATGGTCTGTATTGCTCACAGAAAGTACTTCTTTACCCAATACATTATAAATGGAAATTGATATTGATATTAGAGCAGTGTTCCCAGAAATAAATAAACTGTTTTCTGCAGGGTTAGGGTAAATCGATAAGTTAGTAAAGTATTGGTCATCTATTCCAAGAGCAGGACAAGTACCCCAAACAGGTTTATTGGCTTCGGTCAATGGCGAACCATCACTAAATAAATCAGGTTCAGAACTAATATTAGATACACACCAACCAGAGATATTTTGATTGAAAGATGATGCACGATCAAACATACTTTCCATAGTCGTCACATTACTCACATCCCAAGAGCCGATATCTTGATTGAAAGATTTTGCAACAGTAAACATTTCCGTCATATCCGTTACTTTACTCACATCCCAAGTGCCGATGTCTTGATTGAAAGCATATGCACTAGCAAACATATCACTCATATCCGTTACATTACTCACATCCCAAGAGCCGATGTCTTGATTGAAAGCATGTGCACCACCAAACATATAACTCATATTCGTCACATTACTTACATCCCAAGCGCCAATATTTTGAGTGAAAGCATGTGCCTCTAAAAATATCCTTTCCATATTCGTTACATTACTCACATCCCAAGCGCTGATGTCACCATTGAAAGAAGTTCTATCCTTAAATGCTTCCTTCATTATTGTAACCTGACTAACATCCCAATCGGGCATTGATCCATACTCACTATCACTGCATAAACCATCTACTGGGTTCGTTGACAAACAAGTATTTACTGCATCATAGAAATTAGCATCTGTAATTGGGGTTAGCGCATTAATACATAAAGTGAAAATGATAGTAAGAGTTAGTAATAACTTTTTTATTTTAAAGCGTTGTAGTTGGTTTTGTGTATTTTTCATTTTCAAAAAAGAGTAGTGTAATTATTTTTTTTATTTCTTTTTAGATCTTAGATTTAAGTTACAAACAATATAATTTTTTTTAAAAATCGAACATCATTTCTGCAATTATGAACGTTTGTTTAAGTGGTTTCTAATCACCACTTTTAAGCTGAAAACACTTTTTTATATATTCCAACCATTTGAACCTGATTTAAAATTGAATGAAAAAATAAATTAAAACTAAAGTGTTGAATTTTGAATTATTCAAAATTGCATTGTTGAGATTTAAAATCTATTGACTAGCAATTATTGCATAAATTTATTTTTCATAAAGAGCAAAAAGAATTTTTTTATGGGAAACCGTGGTTTCCCATAAAATTTGGAAATTAAATTACCTAAATTTTTTTGAGATTTTTTTTTAAAGTATCTTCTGACAATAAAATTTGAAATGAAAATAAAACTATTTATTATTCTTCATGTCTTATGGTGCTTCACGTCATTTGCGCAAATGAAATTTGGGTTTTGGGATCATCAATTTAATGAGCCAATTATAATAAAAAATGACTCTACTATACTTAGGGGAATTAATAAACAACCGCACACCTTCAAGTCGCTTGATTTAGATAAATCCCGGTTAATTAATTTAATACCACTACAAATAAAAGACACGACATATCTTGTTGAAAATAGTGGTGGTATTGTTGTTAAATATTATAACCGTGAATTTAAGCGCATAGACAATTCATTTACTCACCATAATCAGCATAATAGCATTTCATTTGTTTATAATGATGTAATTTATTTATTAGGAGGGTATGGCTTATTTACTCATAAGAATATATTGACAAAATTTAATTTTAAAACTGGGGAGTGGCATCTTAAAACAACCACCGGGGAAGTACCTAAGTTTATAACGAATGGTCTAATTAATAAAAAAATTGGAGATGAAATTTATTTTGTTGTAAGTGAATCCCTCAAATATGATGATGGTTTTGTGTGGTATCGTCTAGACTTAAAAACATGGACATTTTATAGATTAGGAGTCTCAAGTATTGACAGAGTTGATGAGTTAAGTCTTGATCATATTAATAACTTTAGCAAATATGTATTAAATAATGTTCCGGGTAAGTATACAAATAAAGATGATAATTTAATATTAATTGATTTAAAAAATAATACTTACATCAAAGTAAAGGATCAAAAATTTAACTATTTGGCAAGTCTAAGAACTAAAGTTTTGGAAAGGGTAAATGATAAGTTACTTTATTTAACTCATACAAGTAAAGTGAGAGACATTGAATTGTCTTATCAATTCATTGATGAGGCAATATACACAATACCAAAAAACGCCGAACGTTTTCCAATTTATGATGATAAAATCTTTAATCTTTTTCCATTTGTATGGATTTTTATAATATCAACTTTGATATTCACTGTTTTGTACTTTTTAAATAAAAAAATAAAAAATAGAAAACATGTAATAGTAAATATTAAGGATAAAACAATTATATATAAAAATGACAAGGTATCTAATCTTGACGAAAAAGAATTAGATACGCTATTATTAATTGCAGAATTTAAAGGTTCTTTCGTTCCTTATAATAGATTACTAGATATTACTAACGTTGCAGATAAGAGTTTTGAAACAAGCAGAAAAAATAGAAAGATTATCTTGGAGAGCATAACGAAAAAAATTCAGAATATTATGAATGATATGAAAATTGAAGTCTTCATCTATAAGATTGACCCAGAAGATAAAAGATCAAAACAGATACAATTAAATCCAAAGATATTTTTAGTTATGGAGTAATTTTTATCATTTTTTTGAATGCGCCCTGTTCTCTTTTTTTATAATTTTAAATACATCAATTTATTTTCCAATTACCCACAAGCTTTAATTAGTTTTTGAAAAAATCTCTTCCAATAAATTATTGTTTTTAGGATATTTTTTTATTAAAATCAAGGTTCTGTTTCAAAAATAGGTCAATTGGGACTACTATAAACTAATGATTTGTTGAATTTAAAGGTTGATTAAATCCTCCCCAAAATAGTTCGATTTTACTCCCTTCTTCTCCACAACAAATCAAAATTGGTGTATCGGATTCGAAGTAAGATTTGATGAGTTTACTCGATCAAATCGGATGAGAAGACGATCAAATCAAACGTATTTTGATTTGCAATTTTGGCAAGTCGAGAACAATGTAAGTTAGCCTCGGCGTCTCCACTTTTTATTCCCAAGGATAATTTCTTATCCTTGGGAATAATTTTTTCTGAAAATAACTAAATCCTCCATAAAATAGTTCGATTTCACTCCTCTCTTCTCCACAACAAACCAAAATTGGTGTATCGGATTCGAAGTAAGATTTGATGAGTTTACTCAATCAAATCGGATGAGAAGACGATCAAATCAAACAAATTTTGATTTGCAATTTTGGCAAGTCGAGAACAACGAAAGTTAGCCTCGGCGTCTCCAATATAAATCAAAAACCTAATTTTTAGACCCTAACATACTACTTAAAGAAATTACTCTAGGTAATCATAAATATGAATAGATTACTAATAGAATTAAAAAACTATATTATTTAGATTTAATTAAAAAAATTATCTTTACATATCAACAAACACTTTTTATTGAAAGCTAATAAATATATCTTATTATCATTACTTTTTATTTTTTTCCTTCTAAGACAAGAAATACAATCTCAAGAATATGGTCTTGCTTTTAATGGTCAAAAATATCTACAGGATGAACGTACAAGCCTTAACTTGTCCTCAGATAATTTCTTTGATGTTGATAAACAATTTGAAATGTCCTTCTATCTAAAGATTGATTTTAAGGAAAGAATAAATCAATTCGGTTATATATTTAGAATATTAAGTAAACAAGGCAAAAACATAGATTTACTGTTAACAAACTTTAAACATAATAGATTAATTCTAGTAGTTGGAAATACTGAAACAACTATTCCAATTAAAATAGAAGAATTAGGAAAAAATCAGTGGGTAAAGATTATACTGAATTTTTCAATATCCGATAATCAAATTAGTATAAATATTTCTGATAAAGGATACATTAAAAAAACTGTAGCATTTAAAAGGAAAGAGTCTTTTAAAATATTTTTTGGAAGCAACAATTATAAAGAGTTTGCAAATTCTGATGTACCAAAAATGTCAATAAAAGATATTAAACTCTCAATTGATAATAAATTAGTAGCTCATTATCCTTTAAAGCAATGCGGAGGTGAGTTTACTTATGATAAAATAGGAAATAAAAAAGCGCGAATTAAAAACCCTAATTGGTTGTTGTGCAATCACCAAAATTGGAAATTAAATTTTTCAGGTGTAATAGACGGAAAACAACTTATAGCTGCGAATGAAAAATCTGGAGAATTATTTTTACTACATAATAATCATTTACTGACCTACAATGCTGTAAACAATTCTTTTAAAAAGCTACCTTATAAAAATGACACCATTTCATTAACTATTGACCATAGATCATTATATAACGAAAACGACAATAAATTGTATTGTTATTTAGTTGATCATAAAATCTATTCAAAATTAAATCTTGAAACTGGTGAATGGTCTAATTTAATACCTTTTGATAATAGACCTCATAGTCAAAGGTTTCAACATCATAATAGCGTTTTTGATAAAGAAGAAAATACGCTATACACCTTAGGAGGCTATGGTAATTATACCTATAATAACTTAATAAACAAAATTAGTTTATCATCTGGTAAATGGAAAGTTGAATCAAAAAACCACCCCATTTTTAAACCCAGATATTTAGCAGGTAGTACTATTTTAAAAGATTCTATTTACTTGTTAGGAGGTTATGGAAGTGAATCTGGTAGTCAACTAGCAAACCCTAAAAGCTACTTTAATCTTTTGGCATACAATACAAAAACAAATACTTTTACAGAAAAATTCCAAATAGAGAAACATTTAAAAGATATGGTTGTTGCCAGTAATATGTGGATACAACCTAAAACCAGAAATTACTTTGCCTTAATATATGATAAAATTAAATTTAATGGCTATTTAAAATTATTAAAGGGAAATTTGGATAATCAAAAGACTGAAATTTTAGGAGACTCAATACCCTATAAATTCCATGATATAAAATCATTTGCAAGCCTATTTTATATACCTAAAAATAAAAAATTCATAGCTTATAACTCATATCTAAACAAGGATAACAAAACAGAATTTAATATTTATTCAATTGATTTTCCAGCAATTTCAGCATTTCAAATAAATAGAAAAACTAGCATTTTCTTTAATAAATGGTTGTTCACCGTTTTTTCAATAATTAGTATTTCTACCTTAATCTTTTTTTACATCATAAAGTCTCAAAAAAACAAACAAATTGAAAGCAATGAATCAAAAGCAAATGAAGACAATATTCATGACAATCAATCAAATTTAGACTTTACTCTAGAAAAACAGGATCCATATTACAACATCACTTTTTTTGGTGGCTTTCAAGTTTTTAACAAAACTAAAGAAGACATAACCAATAAGTTTTCACCATTATTAAAAGAGCTCTTTTTATTAATTTGGTTGCACACCTTTAAAAATGATAAAGGAATATCTTCAGCAAAATTAATTGAAATTTTATGGTATGATAAAGCTCCAAGAAAAGCGCAAAATAATAGATCAGTAAATATTACAAAATTAAGAACTTTGTTACAAAAGGTTGGAGAATGTAAAGTATCAAAAGAGACAGGTTATTGGAAAATAAATCATGATTATAACGATATTAAAACTGATCATTTTGAACTTTTAAAAATTACTGACAATAAAAAAATTATTACTAAAGAACAGGTAGACCATCTCATAAAAATCTCACAAAAAGGGCCATTTTTAGGTAATTTAAAATACGAGTGGTTAGATAGTTTTAAAGCAGATGTTTCTGACAGAATTATTGAAACATTAATCTCTTATGCCGAAAATTTTGATATAACAGAGGATCCTGATTTTATACTGAACTTAACAGATTGTATTTTTAACTTCGATTCGATAAACGAAGAAGCCGTAATTTTTAAATGTAGAGCTCATAATTACAAGGGCAATCATAGTTTGGCAAAAAGTACATTTAGTAAATTTCAAAAAGAATATAAGCTTTTGTATGCACAAGATTTTGAATATACTTTTCAAGATATTTTATCAAAAGATATATACTAGCAGCCTTAGTTTTAGAAAACAGCAGTTTTTTTCACTTCAATTTGTACTCAGTTGCCAATCAAAGAATAAAGTTAAACCCCTAACTTCATAATTAAAATTCGATGCTGTAACAATATATAGAGAATTTTAAATAACTTAAAAAAATACTTTGGTTTAACTAATTTTTTTCATTCATTAAGTCATAATTAATTAAATATTAATAATGCATTGCTTATTTGCAATAAAATTTTAAACCAAAACTTTTGAGTATGAAAAACAATACACTTATTTTTTTGATAGCATATCTATCCATTACAACATCTTTGTTTTCCCAGCAAACAATTTATGTCTCATCAACAGGTTCAGGGTTACAGGATGGCACAAGTGAGGCAAATGCGTATGGTAATTTTGGTACTGCTTTAGCAGATATTGATTCTGCTGGAGACGTGCTAAGAATAGTGGGAGAT
>Ga0213864_10000896_pt1 | contig 13545 bp, 8 predicted proteins | sample PICome_5_FD_160078 | JGI IMG/M metagenome (GOLD analysis project Ga0213864, IMG submission 160078) | Coastal seawater microbial communities near Pivers Island, North Carolina, United States - PICO247 | ecosystem: Environmental > Aquatic > Marine > Coastal | place: USA: North Carolina | collected... | reverse complement strand
AACGAAATACCGTTAAATAACTATAACAGCAACAGATTTTATCAACTTAGTTTTTCTACATTTGAAGGTATAAAAAATTATTATGAAGAGCAAGATTTTAGTGTAACTAAAAATAGAATTAAAAGTAAATCTCTTTTAAACTTACTACAAAAACAACCTATTGAAATAAATGTTCCTGGTGCTTTATTTCTAACTGATACTTACGTTGGACCTGGAACAAACATTAGTGTTGTTATAGAAAACAACAATACAACAAATAGAAAAGAAACTGATGTGCTGGATAAGACATTGAGCGGTGTTTACATTATATACAATAAACGCCATTTATTCTCAGGAAACGGCACTAGTCAAAGCCATAAAGTATCTCTAAAACTTTGTAGAATCGCTAAGGAATTATAATGAAAATATTAGACTCTGAGTTCTACGGAGACAAGAATCGCTGGTTTATAGGTGTAGTTACTAATAATAATGACCCAAGAGCTCTAGGAAGAGTTCAAGTTAGAATACACGGTATACATTCAGGAAATCCTCAAGATATTCCATTTGAAGATCTACCTTGGGCATATACGATGGTTCCTACAACAGAAGGAGGTAACTCTGGTATTGGTCGCATACCTCAAATACTTCCTGGATCCAAAGTATACGGTATTTTTATTGACGGAGAAACTTCTCAGCTTCCATTAGTTATTGGATCGTTACCAAAAATAGAACAACGCACTGAAGCTCAAACCGGTGGTACTGCGCGGGAAGAAGAATACATTCCTAAAGAAGAACGAAAAAATTATCCGTTTGATCTAGACTCTAGAAGAAGTCAAGGGATGAGATTCTTTATTGATTATGGATATACAGTAGAGCAGGCAGCTGGTATTATGGGCAACTTAGAACATGAGTCTGGGTTGGATACAGAAATTCCATATGGAGGTAAACGAAATCCTGAAACCGGCGAAATTATTGTTGATCCTGACCAACCTGAAAAATCGACTGGTATCGCTCAATGGAATCCAGCTGCTGGCAGGTTACAAGAGTTAAAAAAATTTGCTGCTAATAATTTAGAGGTTCCAAGAGATTGGAGAGATTATGATGTTCAATTGTTATTTGTTTTGTATGAATTGAATAACACAGAAGGAAATGCTAATGGTAAACTAAAAGCTAGCACTAAAATAGATGGTGGTGTATCTTTGGCAAATTCTACATACGTGTTTGGTAAGTATTATGAAAGACCTGACGCTCAAGTATTTTTGGAAAGTTTATCATCCAGAGAAGCTAAGGCTCTTAAAGCATATAGACAGCATGTGGGGAGAGCTTGATGCCTATTAATTTTAAAGATTTAGAAGCTAAATTACAAAGTATAGCTAGGTCTATCCCTGTTGATGAGATAGATGCTGCCGCTACTAAAGCAGCAACTCAACTGAAAGGTGCGGTGTCGACAAATGCAGGGTCTGACTTAAACGCAACTACACCTGGTGTAAAAAGTATTACAGTTACAGCTGACTTCGCTGAGTTAGAAAAAATAGCTGAAAGTCTAGAAGCTACGATGAAGCCTATTGCCGAGCAGTTAGAGAAAGATTTAGCGCCTATAGCAGAAGATATAGAAAAGCAAATTAACACTGCTCCCACTCCTGGTTTGTTAAAGGCTGATGTTCCTGGTGTAGGAAGCAAAATTACTAAGACAGTAGGTAATACTACAAACTTAACTACTCTTACTGGAAAACCCGTTAAGACAACTAATTTTAATAAAGCTAATGTAACGGCTACTTCTCCTGAGTGCATCAGAGAGACCCTGTTAGGTGTTGGAGAAAACATAAAATTTGATGAGATCAAGAGTGCTATGGAAAGTGTTCTTACGGATGATGTTAAGCAAGATTTGTCTTCAGCTGGTAGTTCAGTCTTTGAAGTTACCAAGAAAGGAACGGATGGAATCTTTGAATCTTTAAAATCAGGAGATCTTTCCTCAGTATTTAAGAAAGTAGAAAATACAACTTCAGATCTTAATTCGTCAGGCGCTCTAGGGAACTTAGTAAACATTATGGATGGCATTGGTGGTGAGATGACTGCAGCCATTAGACAAGCTGTGCCTGGAATTAACACTTCTACCTCTAGAGAGATTTTTGCTAAAACAACTGATCTTAAAATTGAAGAAGCAGTAGCCATTGCTAAAAACGCTAATCCTGCGGTAGATGCTGGTGAGGTAGAATCTAAACTAAAATCTATTGATGCTACTGTTGCTGGTCAAACTACAGATCCTGCTCCTGAACCAGTCGCTTTAGAAGAGCCAGTAAAAGTAGGAGAGAACAGCAGCAAATGGTCTAATACTCCTTCTAGTGATTTGTTTACTCGAATATCCTCTATCGAAGAACTTAAATCTGAAATTATTAACAATTCAAACGAATTAACTGAAGTGATTATTGATTGGGAAAAAACTGATGCCTCTAATTTAACGGTTTCAGATATTAATCGAGTCTGGCAATTAACGTATGATCAACCTATTGATTATCATTACGTTATTTTAGAAAGCGGAAAATTCTTCCGAGGAAGACCATTAGATCAACCATCTACTACACTTAATTTAGACACCAATCATTCCGCAAGAGGTATATACGTTGGAATAGTGTTGAACAGATCGAAAGGATATAACGCAAATCAAAGTGCAACACTTAAAGCATTTATGAAAGGTGCATATGGCGCATTTCCTTTAATGCAGATATTCGGGCTTAGAGATATAACAGGAAGCTTTGGTGATGGACCTGGTTTTGAAATAGAAGATAAAATTTATAAATGGTTTGAGAGAGTTAACTTATATGATCCTAGTGTGGAAGCAGCTAAGTCTCCTCAAGAGCTAATAAGTTTAGCAGGAGCAACAAATGCCTAATTTAAAAGATGGTTTTTTAGATCCAAGTGGTGCCTATCCTAGAACGGAATATTTCAGCTCTACTTCTTTGAATAAAGCAGCTGTTGGTGTAAAAATAAATGAGCTGTATTATGGAGGAGGCGCTGCAGGTTTAGATCTAGAGCTTAAGGATCTTATTACATCAGAATATCCTCTTAACCAAGTTCAAGAAACCACCTCAGGTCATGTCATTGAATTGGATGATACTCCAGGTAATGAAAGAGTTCTTATCAAGCACAATACTGGTGCTGGTGTTGAGATGAGAACTGACGGTACTATCATTATCAGTTCAACGAATAATAAAGTCGAAGTAACTGGCGGTGATCAAAAAGTTATTGTCGAAGGTAACGGACAGTTAGTATATAACGGTAATCTTAATCTTAAAGTATCCGGTGATATGAGCGTTGAAGTTGGTGGTAACTATAACTTAGTTGCTGGAACTAAAAGAGAAATTATTGATGGGCCATGCTTAAGTGAAATCAACGGTAACTATCAGTTTAATGTTAATGGTAATAGTTCAGCATTAGTAACTGGTGTAGTATCGTATAACTATTTGTCTGATTATAACATAGTAGTAAAAGGATCGCAAATTAATTATGTAGAAAAATATATTGCTATGAGATCAGGTGATACTATCAATATGTCAGCTGAAGATGAGTTTAATGTTTCTTCCGATAATATGAATCTAGCAGCTAATGATTTGTCTGCATTTGGTGTGACAGGAACTATTGGTGGAGATGGAATCGTATTCTATGGTGAAGGCGCTAACTTTGATGCTGGTGTAACTGCTCCAACATTCACAGGCAACCTTGAAGGCAAAGCAAATACTGCAGCACTTGCTGATAAAGCAACAGGTGCTACCACCGCTGGTTCTATTGGTAGTTCTGGAACAGCATCGTATCCATCTCATGTCGCTACTCCAACTACTGTTAAACCTACACAAGCTGTTCTTGACGATCATCTACAGAACTCAGAAAGAGGTATATTCCAAGTCCTTATCGATATTGGCAATGTATTAAAGTATGGAATTGATAAGACTATTGCTAATGGAAATGTATCTAATAAAAAGCTTAATGTGAGTCAGGTTAGATCTAAACTGAAAGACCCAGCTAATCTGAATAATGCTGCGTTCACTAATAATGCTATTGCTAATGGAAAATTATCTCCTAAATTTAAAGATCCAGTCAGTCCTAAAATAGCAAGAACTGTAAAAAATACACCTACCCCTTCTTATGGTTCTACTCCTATCGGAGATCGACAACTGGATAGTAAACGTTTTGTAAGAGGAAATAATGGCAATATTAAATTCTTTCCTAACCCTACTTACGAACCATCAGGTAATTTCATTATAACACCAGCCACTAGACTTGAAAAAGGTATTACTTTAGCTAAGTTCTTAGGAGGATATGGAGATAGAATTACTTTTAATCATGTAAAGGATAGAGCTACTAGAAAACAAATAGCTAGAAATCTACATGCTCATGCTAACGCAATGACAGTAGTAAGCCAAGATGAGGGTAAGTTTAAAGATTTTAGACTAGTAGTTGCAGAAGGTTTATACAGACCTGGAGCAAGTGAAGTAGTTACAGCTGGCAGTATCAATGATTTGAGACAAGATGGAAGAGCTGTTGTATACGAACTCATTAATAAGAATGGTTCAGTAGATGCAGCTAAGACATTTGAACTTGCTTCTTATTGGTCTGATTTTATAGCATTCGACAAAATGATATTAAGCTACGATACATTTAATCCGAATGGAAGATTACATGCTCAGATTATTCTAATAATGCCTACTCTTCCAGCTAGCTATGAAGCTACTTTTTCTAGAAGAGTTGAAACTCATTTTAATAATCAACCTCAAACAGTTAATGAGCTAGTTGAATTTACACTATAAATAAAACGAAAAGATAGGAACTATGGCTACTACAAGATTTTTATCAAAAGAAGATGGTAATCTTCAGCAGAGCTCACTAGTAACATCTCGTAAACAACTTTTTCGAGATTTAGATGTTACTTTTGCAGCTAAGCCCAGTAAAGAGATTTCTGTTAAAAAAGACGCTGCAGCAGTAAAACAAGCAGTAAAAAATCTTATTTTAACTAATCATTATGAAAAGCCATTTCAACCTTTCTTTGGCGGTAATGTTGCAGGATTACTGTTTGAGTTAGCTGACGATGAAACTGGATCTGAAGTAGAAGAGCAAATAGTTTCTGCTATCCAACAATACGAGCCAAGAGCTCGGATAATTAACGTTGATGTTAATTCTCAACCTGATAGAAATAGCTTAGCAGTTACTATTACGTTTCAGGTTGTAAATACACTAGAAGAAGTTACTTTCACTACTAATTTGTCAAGGTTGAGATAATGGCAACTACAATTAAGTCGACAGCATTAGATTTTAATAACATAAAGAACAACTTGAAGCAGTACTTAGCTGCTCAGGATGACTTTACTGATTATAATTTCGAAGCTTCTGGATTGTCTAATCTTTTAGATGTATTAGCTTACAATACTCATATTAACTCATTAGTTGCTAACTTTGCTTTAAATGAATCTTATCTTGGTACGGCTCAATTGAGATCATCTCTAGTATCATTAGCTGAAGGTATTGGATATATTCCTGATACTGATACAGCATCTCAAGCTGTAGTAAATATTACTGTATCCTCAGACGAGACAGGAAAAGAATTACAACTAGCTAAAGGTACTACATTTACTTCCTCTGTTGATGATATAACATATACATTTCAGACTAATGATAATTATTTTGCATCAGATGCAGGTGGTGGTAGCTACGAGTTTCAAACTGTAGATGGGTCTAACGAGTTAATTCTGTATGAAGGTACTCAAAAAACTAAAACATTTTTTGTAGGAGAAACTACAGAAAATCCTGTCTATATTATTCCAGATACAAAGTTAGATGCTGATACTGTAACAGTTCAAGTGTATGAATCTGCATCCAGCTCTACGTTTACAACATATTCTAATCTTAACGCAGTTACAACAATTAATGCTAACTCCACTATCTTTATTCTAAAAGAAACCCCCAATGGTTTTTTTGAAATTACTTTTGGAGATGGTATTACATTCGGAAAAGCTCCTACCCCTGGCCAAAAAATTGTAGTTAGTTACATTTCTACTAATGGAGCAGTCGCTAATGGTGCTGCTGTATTTACCCCTAGCACTACTTTTTCAGATGGATTAGACACTGCAGTTGATTTAAACGTAACTACAGTAACTAACTCTGTAGGTGGTGATGAAAAAGAAACTATCGAGTCTATTAGGAAAAATGCGCCATTCCAATATGCTACACAGAATAGAATGGTAACAGCAGCTGATGATTCAGCTCTTATTTTAAGAAACTTCTCTACTCTAATCCAGGATATTATTGCTTGGGGAGGAGAAGATAATCTTAAACCAGACTTCGGTGCTGTGTATGTTTCAATCTTGTTTGAAGATGATGTCTCTGCTGCTACACAAACTACTACTAAACAATCTATTAGAGACTTGGCAGATCAATTGGCAGTAATTTCTTTTAGATTAGAATTTACTGATCCTGTTATCACATATATTGAAGTTCAAAACTTCTTCCAATTTAATCCTAATCTTACTACAGAGACTATTAATACTGTTCAATCTGCTATTATTAACATTATTAATAATTACTTCTCTAATAATACTGGCGGCTTTAATCAATCATTTAGACGCTCAAATCTTTTAACTCTAATTGACGATTACAGCCCTGCTGTTCTTTCTTCAAGAGCTAATATTAAGATGCAGCAGAGAATAGTTCCTACTCTAAATGCTAATAATAACTTTGACTTAAGATTCCCTGTAGGAATAGCAATTCCAGACGATAACGAGTTCTCTATTACTAGTACTCCATTTAGTATTAATGGTAGACAATGTACTTTAAGAAACCGCTTAAGCAGTAATGTATTAGAAGCAGTAGAGTCATCTACAAATACTGTTTTAGTGGATAATTTGGGGTCATACAATCCAGGTGCTGGAACTATATCCATAGTAGCGCTTAATCCTTCTAGTATTTTAGGAAGTGATAATTTTATAAAAATATCTTGTGTGCCAGCTAATCAGAGCGCCATTAGCCCTACAAGAAACGAAGTATTAGTTTATGACCCAGACAGGTCATTTGCATCTGGTGTTAGAACAACGGCTCTTAACTAATGTCACAAGATAAGACTTTAATAGACAACGATCGTCGACCATTAAATCTAAAAAGAGATAATGTCGCTCAAGTATTGCCAGAATACTTTCGAACCGATAATCCGCTGTTTGTTAATTTTTTAGATAAGTATTATGAGTGGATGGATTCAGGAGATAATCCATCTCGTCGTATACAGGATTTATACAAAAACCGAGATGTTACTCAGGTAGAAGAAGGTCTTTTACAGTATATCGAAGACGAATTGCTATTAGGTCAATCATACTTCGAAGGTTTCATTAATAAACGAGAAGCTGCTAAGTTTTCTAATACTTTGTATCGCTCAAAAGGAACATTGTTTGCTATTCAGCAGTTCTTTAGAGCTTTCTTCGGTCAAGATCCAGATGTGCGATATACTAAAGAAAATGTATTCAGAGTAGGTCCTGCTTTATATGATGACGGTACAGTATATCTTCCTGCTTCTGAAATAGGACCTGAATCACAAAGATTTCTTACTGATGATAAACTTTATCAAACACTAGCTCTTCTAATTAAGGTAGGAATTCCTGTCTCGAAATGGATAGATGTTTATAAGCTGTTTGTGCATCCAGCAGGTATGTATGTTGGAGCTGAACTCCAAATAGTAGCTGTTAACGCAAATACAATTAATAATACTATGCCTGAGGAAGGAGATAGAATTGTATCAGACGCTATAAGACTTGGTGTTGCATCGTTGCTCTCTTCTGGTATTAGTGATAATACCTTGCTCTTTGATTCAGATGGTGTAGTTGTTCGTCAAGATCCGTACTTTACTGCAAGAAGAATGCAGGATATTACGCTTCAAGAAATCCTTGATAAGCAAACATCAATGCAAGATCTTCTTACTGTTAACTCTCCAACATTGGATAGAGACAGTGATGGCTCTGGCGGCGGTGCAATCAGGTTGTCTCAGGATAGATGGGAAAGACTCGATCAAGACTTATATTCAATGTATATTTCTGATAGTAGTGGTACAACTCCACTATAAATACTTTCATAGATTAATTATAGGTTTAAGATGGCTAGACAAACTCTTAACAAAGGTACTACAGCAAACGATGGGACAGGAGATACTCTCAGGACTGCTGCTGGTAAAATAAACGATAATTTCGAAGAGCTATATTCCTTTTTAGGTGGTGATGCTCTTACTGATTATGTTAATTTATCAGATTCTGGCTTAGTTTATAATCATGTCCTTAATTCAGCTTTTAAAACTGTATTAACAGCAGATTCATCAGCTGCTAATTATGAAGTAAATCTTCCAGCTGGTAGTGGTTCATTAATTCTTGAAACTTCAACAGCTACTCTTACAAATAAAACACTTACCTCACCTTTAATTAATAACCCTACTATTGATGGGCTTAAAGTAAATGATGATGATTCATCTCATCAATATACTTTGGTAGCAGGTTCATTAACCGGTAATAGAAATATTAATTTACCTAGCTTAACAGATAGCGATACCTTTGTATTCAGAGATCATTCACAAACTCTTTCTAATAAGACGTTAGCCACACCAAGTATTACAACTGCAATTAATGATGTTAACGGAGCTGAGATAGTCAAGTTTACTGCAACTACTTCTGCAATTAACGAAATTACAATTAAAAATAATTCTGTCGGTGCAGATCCTGGGATACAAGCTTCTGGTACAGATACTAACATTAATTTAGATCTTATTCCAAAGGGTACCGGAGCTATTAAACCAGAAAAAGTAGCTTATGGGATTAAGAATTTAGGAGCAGGGCCTGCAGCATCGGATAGTGATACACGGTATGATACTATTGTTATTGGTAATTTCGGATCTCCAAAAACATTTAATTTAAACGATGGAACAGTTGCTGGAGAGTATAAGATTATTATTAATAAAGGTGCTGGCCTATTAACTTGTAATCTGACTAGTGACGCCTATAGCTCAATAGATATTACGCAGCATCACTCTACTAGTTGTGTATGGGACGAAACCGGAAATTCATGGTATGTTATTTACGGTGGAGATTCTAATGATGCTCGAGTTAATTTGATAGTTTAACGGATAAGATATGGCAGCAATAATTACAGACAAAATTAAAAATCTATTTCTCAAGGATCTACTTCAAGATATAGATTCTAGTGGATCTAATTATTATATCGGTATCGGAAGATCTCAAGACTGGAATGCTACTGATACTCCTCCAACTCCTGTACCAAGAGATAGAGACGAAAGAGATTTTAGAAGTAATCTACAGTCAATAATTGCAGTAGATGATGCAGATTTTGTTGTACCTAGAAACGAATGGTTGTCAGGTACTATCTACTCTGCTTATAGTGATAATACTTCTGGTTATCCAACTAACCCATATTATGTTGTTACAGACGAAAATGCTGTCTACGTTTGTATTCAACAGGGTAGAAACACATCTACAGGAGCAGCTGTAGTATCTACTGTACAACCTACCGGTCAAGACACTTTTAATACTGGAGAGCTTGCGGATGGTTACATCTGGAAGTTCTTATATACCATCGGTGCTGCACAAGACAACAGCTTTGTTACAGCGGCTTTTATACCTGTTACATTCGTAGACTCAGCAAATGCAGATGCTGGAGACCTAGCAAGAGACGTTGAACAGTTTGGAGTTCAGAATGCAGCGCGTGACGGTCAGATTCTAGGATTTAGAATTACAAATGGTGGAACAGGGTACTCATCTTCATCTTTACCTGCGGTTACAATTTTTGGAGATAATGAAGATCAATATCCAGCAAAGGCAACCGCTGTAGTAAGTGACGCGACTACAGCAGTAGTTAATATTAAAATTGCAGAATCTGATGGATCTCTAGCATTTGGAAGAGGATATACTAGAGCTTCAGTAGTTATTGGAGATCCAGTTTCTGGAACTACTGCTACAGCACAACCTATTATAGGTCCTGTAGGTGGTTTGGGAGCTGATCCAAGAAACGATTTAAAAGCTAATGCTGTAATGTTTAACGCTAGACCAACAGGCAATGAAGATGGTACATTTGTAATTGGAAATGATTATAGACAGTTTGGTTTAATTAAAAATCCTACTCTCGCTGAATCAGACGGAGGAATTCCAACCACTCTGTTTACTGGCACATCAGGAAGAGTACTTAGAAGACTTACAGTAGATTCAACCTCGACGTTTGGATTAGATGACGTACTTACTGGACAATCTTCGGGAGCTCAAGCCTATCTGGACTCAAGCAATCCTACTTCTCTATTCTATCATCAATCTGAAGATACTGGTTTTAAATTCTTCGAAACAGAAGTAATTAATGGATCTCCATCAGGCGGCACTGCTACAATTTTAACAGATTCAGCAGGTGATGTTAATCCTTATTCAGGGGAAGTATTTTTTATATCTAACCAAGAAGGTACAGACAGAAGTATCGAAGGTACTGACGATCTTAAGATTGTAATTCAATTATAACAGGAATTAATAATGGCGAGCAGTAGATTAAAAGAAACATTTGCGACTACTTATAAAGATGACTTTGTAGATAGTGATCATTATCATCGAATCCTGTTTAATTCTGGACGTGCATTGCAAGCTCGAGAGCTTACGCAGATGCAAACCATTGTTCAGAAAGAGATAGAAAGATTCGGTAGTAATATCTTTGATGCTGGTGCATGCGTAATTCCTGGTGGTGCTAACGTTGATAATGAATATAGTTTTATCAAGTTAGACACTTCATCTAATATTTTACCTACCGATTACGCAACCTCTGTAGTAGGTACTAAATTTACAAGTACAGTTCCTTCTGGTACAATTAATTTTACTGTATTAGAAGTAGTAGAAGCTACAGGTTCTGATCCAGCTACTCTCTACGTATCTTATAATGGAGGAGATAGCGGATCCATTACGGACCTTGCAGTTTCTGCTGGTGAGAATATGACTAATGGATCTGTTACTTTAACAGTTCAATCTACGAATACAGTTGCTAATCCTGCTACAGGATTTGGAACTAGAGTTATGACCGGGGAAGGGACTTATTTTGTATTTGGTCATTTTGTCTTTTCTCCAGCTTCACAAATTATTGTAAGTAAATATACTGATGACTATACCGGAGTAGTAGGATTTAAAGCAGAAGAAAATATAGTTACTGCAGCAGATAATTCAGCTTTGTATGATAATACTGGTTCTTCTCCTAATGTAACATCTCCAGGCGCCGATCGCTACCAAATTACAATGACTCTTATTGATGAGGCTGATATTGTAGCAGGAGATACTTTTGTATGGGCTGCAAGAATTGTAAATGGTTTTATAGAAGATAGACCTACTGGATCAGATGATTACAATAAGATAGTAGAAGTATTAGCAACTAGAACCAAAGAAGAGTCTGGTGACTATATTTCAAAACCTTTTAAAATGTCATTTAGACCAAATTCTACTGATACTACTAAAATAGATTATGAGGTTTCGTCTGGTACGGCTTACGTTAATGGTTATAGAGCTAATAAACGCACTTCAACAATTATACCAGTTCCTAAAGCTACTACAACAGAAACTATTAATAATGACGTAGTAGGAGCTAATTACGGTAACTACTTCTTAGTATCAGATATTAAAGGAACTCCTGATATCAATACTGATATCAATGCTTTTGAACAGTGGAATTTGAGAGACTCCGCTAGTTATGCTGGTTCTACTGTAGGTACTGCTAGAGTAAGACATGTGGAAAGAACAGGTAGTACTTACAAGTATTATCTGATGGATATTAATATGACAGGGTCTAATAACCTTAGAAATACTAAGAGTATTGGAACTGACTCGGCTAATTATGCCAACTTTACTTTAATTAACGGTAAGAACGAGCCTCAAGATACATTTAACAATAACTTGTTATTCCCTCTTTCTAGAATTAGACCTGATGTGATGGGTGACATTTCTCTCACATATCAGAAGAGCTTCTCTACAACAACAGATACTAATGATAGTGCTCAACTAGATGTACTTAATGGTACTGAGCGCTGGGCAGATACTAACTTATGGACAGTAACATTTGATTCAGCTGGAGAAGATGTATCTACTTCAGCTGTTATTACAGGTTCAGGGACAAGAATTGCTAACTTAACTAATGTAGGAAGTTTTGGAGTAGCTAAAGATATCACTGTACTAGCTTATGTTACTGATACCGATGCTACTGTTAGAGCTAAAACAATGAATACGACTACGGTCACAGATACTGTAGACTCAGATGGCAACGGAGTAAGATTTGTTGATTTAGGCAAAGCAGATATCTTTGATGTGTTAGCGGTTAGAAAAGATAATGCATCAGGAACAGATTATTCTTCTTTATTCTCTTTAGATAACGGTCAGAGAGATAACTTCTATACAGAAGGTAGATTAATTCTTAACAATAACTTTAGTGTACCTTCAGGAAGCGTATATGTCCAGTTTAGATACTTCTCTCATGGGCCTGGAAGTTTCTTCTCTATTAACTCATACGAAGGTCCTATTACAGCTAATCAAATGAACTATGCTAATATACCTACTTACAGACAAAGTAATGGAGAGGTAATTAATCTTAGTGATGTATTAGACTTTAGATCAGTAAAAGATGAAACAGGCTCTAACTTTACTGGTACTGGATCAAAAGTTAACTACCTTCCAAGACCTTCTGATACAATAAGTGCTGATATTACATACTATGAACCAAGAAGAGATAAAGTAGTTATTTCAGAAAATAATTTTGTCCAGGTATTGCAAGGCGAACCAGATTTTAATCCGCAATATCCTCTTACACCTGACAACGCTTTAGAGCTTTTCAAGGTAGATCTAAATCCTAACACTTTAAATGATTCAGATCTTACCGTGACTAAATCTAGTCATAGAAGATACACGATGAAAGACATCGATGATCTCAACACTAGACTAGAAAATTTAAGAGAAACAACTGCACTTAGCTTGCTAGAATTAGATACTAAGAATTTAAATGTTGTAGACTCTAATGGGGCATTAAGAACAAAAGCTGGATTCTTGGTAGATAATTTTAAAGATTATCTCTTCTCTGATACTCAAGCAGAAGAATATAGCGCTACTATCGATGTAGTGGAAAATGTGTTAAGACCTAGAGAAGTACTTAATGCCGCAAGATTACAATTCGATAGTGCAGATGCTAATTCAACCAACTTTAGTAAAAATAATGATATTCTTACATTAGATTATACAGAAGTAGAATATATTGATCAACCAATTGCATCTAGAACAGAAAATGTTAATCCGTTCTCTGTTAGAAAAGTAGATGGTCGACTTACCATCTCACCTACTTCCGATGTATGGTTTGAAACTCAATATGCTCCCGCTATCTATATTCAGGGAGCTACGATACAACGAGTTGGTAATGGTGGTAACTATACTATTTCCACTGTAGTGTCCGATGAATTACTTGAAGATCTAACCGGGGAAATTCCTTATATGAGATCTCGGAAAATTTATTTCCGAGCGGATAGATTAAAGG
>Ga0213864_10000895_pt1 | contig 13548 bp, 16 predicted proteins | sample PICome_5_FD_160078 | JGI IMG/M metagenome (GOLD analysis project Ga0213864, IMG submission 160078) | Coastal seawater microbial communities near Pivers Island, North Carolina, United States - PICO247 | ecosystem: Environmental > Aquatic > Marine > Coastal | place: USA: North Carolina... | reverse complement strand
TTGAAGAAACCAAATACTATTCACGAGAATATTATTTCTTTCATTCAAGAGTTTCCGAAGGAACTCAATCTTGACAAATACATAGACTATGAACTACAATTTGAGAAAGCATTTCTAGAGCCACTTAAGATTATTCTTGATTCTATTGGTTGGTCTGTAGAAAAAACTGCAAACCTTGATTCTTTTTTTGCTTAATGGATCTTCCTATCAATGAACAAGAACTGAATACTATTCTTAATGCAATTAGATTTCAAAATACTACATTATATAAAAAACTTTGGTTATTTAAAATGAATTACATGAAAAGAAAAGAAGAGGAAAATAAGTGATGGATTTTCTTAAGGACATTGTAAAAGAAATTGGTGACGATTTCACTAAACTTGCTTCTGAAATTGAAGAAACAGAAACTTATGTTGATACAGGTTCATACATTTTTAATGCACTGGTTTCAGGTAGTATATTTGGCGGTGTATCTGGGAATAAGATTACTGCTATTGCTGGAGAGTCTTCTACTGGAAAGACTTTTTTCTCTCTCGCCGTGGTTAAGAACTTTCTTGATTCTAATCCCGATGGTTACTGTCTCTATTTTGACACTGAGGCTGCTATCACTAAATCACTTGTAGAATCCCGTGGAATTGACACTACTCGTATGGTTGTTGTCAATGTGGTTACTATTGAAGAGTTTCGTAGTAAAGCACTTAAAGCAGTTGATATATATTTAAAAAAACCCCTAGAGGATCGCAAACCTTGTATGTTTGTGTTAGACTCTTTGGGAATGCTTTCTACCGAAAAAGAAATCACCGATGCCCTAAATGATAAGCAAGTTCGTGATATGACTAAATCACAACTGGTTAAAGGTGCTTTTCGTATGCTCACACTCAAACTAGGTCAAGCAAATGTTCCACTTCTTGTCACAAATCACACATACGATGTCATCGGAGCTTATGTACCAACGAAAGAAATGGGGGGAGGTTCTGGACTCAAATACGCAGCAAGTACGATCATTTATCTCAGCAAAAAGAAAGAAAAGGATGGAACAGAAGTGGTCGGAAATATTATCAAAGCTAAGACTGCTAAGTCGCGTTTGAGTAAGGAAAATAAAGATGTTGAAATTCGTTTGTTTTATGATGAGCGTGGTCTTGATCGATATTATGGTCTTCTTGAACTCGGTGAGATTGGCGGACTTTGGAAGAATGTAGCAGGACGATATGAAATGAATGGCAAAAAAATATATGCCAAACAGATTCTAAAAGAACCTGAGGTATATTTTACTGAAGAAGTAATGCAACAATTGGACGAAATAGCACGTAAGGAATTTAGTTATGGAGAAAGTTGAGTTTCTAGTTCTTAGAAACCTTTTACACAATGAAGAATATATAAGAAAAGTAATTCCATTCATTAAATCTGAATATTTTGAAGATCAAAATCAAAAAATAGTTTTTGAAGAAATTTTAAAATTCGTTCAAACTTATAATGAACCAGCAACAAAGGAAGTTCTTTGTATTGAGGTAGAAAATCGCCAAGATATTAATGAAACTTCTTTTAAAGAAATCACACAAATCATCAGTTATCTGGAAGATGTTCCTACAGAATTCAACTGGTTAGTTGATACTACAGAGAAATGGTGTCGTGATCGTGCGATCTATCTTGCTCTTATGGAGTCAATCCATATTGCAGATGGTAAGGATGAAAAGAAAAATCGTGACAGTATTCCTTCTATTCTTTCTGATGCTCTTGCTGTAAGTTTTGATAATCATGTTGGTCATGATTATCTTGAAGATTACGAACAAAGATACGAATCATATCACAAAAAGGAGGATAAAATTGAATTTGATCTCGAATACTTTAACAAAATTACCAAAGGCGGTCTCCCTAACAAAACTCTTAATGTCGCTCTTGCTGGTTGCGTTCATCCAGAAACCAAAGTTAAAATTAGGTTTAGGAAGTTAAAAATATAAATAAAATTATATTGTAAAAAAAAAGATGGACGCACAAGAATTTCGCAATCTTCAAGAAGCATATATGGAAGTTGTTGAAAACCAGCAACTTGATGAAAAAGAAGATAGTCCTTATGAAAAAGCATCTGATGCAGCACTAGATGCAAGATATGGTTATGGTAGAGCACAAGGAGACAAGCGTTCTTTTGGTAGAGCAGCAAATCGTTCTTCTGCTGCTGCTGCTCTTCGTGCAATTAGAAGAGGAGAAAGAAGCGGAAGTGGAACTTCAAGAGAAGCAGGTGCTGATGCTGTTCATAGAGGTTGGGCAAAAACAGCAAAAACAAGCACTGACCAAACTCCAGAAAAAAAGGCAAAGAGAGCAAAACTTGCAAATACTTCATACTCCAACCTTCCAGATGATGAAAAGGAAAAGGATAGAGTATCTTTTGATGCAGTAAGAGCAACTTATAATAGGAATAAAGAAACCAAAAAAGAAGAATATGATATTTACGACATTATTCTTTTACACCTTCTTGATGAAGGATATGCTGAAACCCCAGAAGCAGCAGAAGCAATTATGGTGAATATGAGTGAAGAGTGGAGAGAAGAAATTGTTGAAGCAAGAATTGATGACGGACTTTCTGATGATCAAAAACGCACTCAAAGAAATGCAAGATTAGGTTATAGAGGTTCTAAAGATCAAGATATTGGAAATATGACTAGAGCAAGAAATACAAGAATGGGAAGAGGAAAGAAAAAATTTCCTGCAGGATCTGACCGTGAAAAGTTTTTAAGAGGAGTGGGTGGAAACAAGTACTTAAATATGCAAAATCAAAAGTCTGGTAAAGCAAAATCAGATGTTGCTTCTTATCACGGAAACTAAAGTTTAAAAATTAAGTATAATCAAACCATATGTTTAGGAACAATATGATGCTCGTGTAATCCTGAATATTTTTTGTAATCTTCTCTTCTTGACTTATTGCCCTCGCATAAGTTAGAATAGATACGATTAAACATTTCCCTGTCCCTGCTACTGCTAATACTATTACTTATACAAAATGTGGATTGAAAAAGAAACATCAATTGCTGAAATCAAAACATTACTTGATAATGGATATGAGGTAGAAGTTGATTCGCCCGATGGATATGTTCCAGTTAATTTCTTCATTAACAAAGGAATGTATGATGAATATGTTTTAAACGTTGATGGTGAAGAATCCATTAGATGTAATGCCGATCATTTGTTTGAAACATTTTTTGGGTGGATGAAAGCATCTCATCTTTATGAAAAATATAAGACAAATCATTTTATAACTAAAAATGGTTATAAACTTGGAAGTGTCTTTAAGACAGGAAATCAAATACCTATTGTTGATATTAATGTAAATCATCCAAATCATAGGTATTATACTAATGGTGTTTCTTCTCATAATACTGGTGTAGGTAAATCCTTGTTTATGTGCCATGTGGCTAGCTCCGTCCTGCTCCAAGGGAGGAACGTTCTGTACATTACAATGGAAATGGCAGAAGAACGCATTGCTGAAAGAATTGACGCAAACCTCTTGAACGTTCCTATTCAGGATATTGCAAGTTTGCCCAAAGCAATGTTTGAGACAAAGGTGACTAACATTGCTAAGAAAACTCAAGGGACTTTGATTGTAAAAGAATATCCTACTGCTTCTGCTCATGCTGGACACTTTAAGTCACTTCTTAATGAACTTGCACTTAAGAAGTCATTTAGACCTGATATTATTTTCATTGATTACCTTAATATATGTGCTTCCTCTAGGTATCGCGGAAACAGCACTGTCAATTCATATTCTTATATCAAAGCAATTGCTGAGGAACTTAGAGGATTGGCTGTTGAAGCAAACGTCCCTATCGTTTCTGCCACGCAGACCACTCGTTCTGGTTATGGTAGCAGTGACGTTGAACTTACTGATACTAGTGAGTCCTTTGGTCTCCCTGCTACTGCTGATCTTATGTTTGCCCTTATTTCTACTGAAGAACTTGAGGGGTTGGGACAGATACTTGTGAAGCAACTTAAAAATAGATACAATGACCCTACAATCCACAAGAGGTTTGTTGTTGGTATTGATCGTTCAAAAATGCGTCTTTATGACTGCGAACAATCTGCTCAGCAAGACATCCTTGACAATAAAAAGGATGAGGAGTATGATTATGAAGAAAAGAAACCTAAAAAAACATTTGAGGGATTTAAATTCTAATGACTATTGATCTTAATAAGTATGTTGAGTTTGTCAATGCGACCACATCAAACCCGAGTAAAGAACATACTCCATTTATTGATCGTCTTATGGAACTTCGAGAAAACGAGTTTCCAACAGAAAGACTACTTACTGCTGCTGTAGGCATGAGTGCTGAAGCAGGTGAGTTTACAGAGATTATAAAGAAGATTATATTTCAGGGAAAACCTGTAAATCAAGAAAATTTATTTCACTTAAAGCGCGAACTTGGAGATATTATGTGGTATGTTTCTCAGGCATGTATTGGACTTGATATTTCTATTGAAGAAGTAATCCAAATGAACTTTGAGAAACTGAGTGCTCGTTACCCTGAAGGTACTTTTAGTATTGAACGTTCTGAAAATCGTGTAAAAGGAGATCTATGACTAAAGAGAAACAAGTAACACTTAAACTTGATGTTTGTACTGCAACAGCAATTCGTCAAGTTTTATTTGAATCACAGTTAGGATATACTTATGATGATGAGAGTATTCCTCCTCGAATTACTAATATTCGCTCAGTAATTCAACAAATTGATGATAATATCGGTGCTGTTCTTGGTGTTTAATTTTTCTAGGTATTTTTTTTATAAATAACTAAAAAAGTATTTGTAAAAAATGGATTTCAAAGAACTTAAAGGTTTATGTGAAGCATATACTACAGTATATGATGAAAATATTAATGACGAACTAGAAGAAATATTAGATGAGTTTGCTGGTATAGAAAATTTAACCGACGAAGAAATTGATGAAATTGTTGAAGAAACAATTGAAGAAATGCTCGATGAGGGTTATGAGTTTGATGAAGTAGAAGAGATTTTTGAAGAAGTTATTTTGGAATTGAATCCATATGCTTCTGCTGGATCTAAAGCAGCAAGAGAATATGCTAAATACACTTCTGCTTCAAAAAAAGGTGCAGAAAGAGCAGAGAAAATTGCTAAAGTAAAAGGTGCTGTTAAGTCAGCACTTGGAAGAGTAAGAGATACAGTTCGTGATGCAAGAAAAGGCGTTTCTAAGAGAATTGATTCTGCTAAATCTTCTGCTACTCAAGCAGCAATGAGAGCAACTAACGTAAAACCATCAGATGTTGGTACTGATAAAAGAGGAAGACCTTTGAATAAAGGAAATTTTGACACAAGATATTCTAAGAATAGAGCAAAAGCAAGAAAAGCAATTGGTACTAAAATAGCAAGTAAAATTTCTGGTGCAGTTGATAGAGTAAAAACTGTAGGCGCTGGAGTTGCAAGTGCAGCAGCATCCGCACCAGGAGCAGCACAATCTGCAGTTAAGCGTGGTATTCGTGGTGCAGCATTAAATGTTGCAAGAAAAATGAAAGAAGGTTTTGATGTTTATGATATTGTTCTTGAGCACCTAATTGTTGAAGGTTATGCAGATACACTTGAGCAAGCAGAAGCAATCATGGTTAACATGAGTGAAGAGTGGAGAGATGAAATCATTGATGAGGCACAAATTATGTCTGTCTCTGGTAAAGGTGGATTAAAGTATATGGTCAATCCCAATATTGTAAGAGCACAAAATGCTGCTGCAAGAGAAAGACAAGGAAGACAAGAAAGAAAGAACCAAGCAAAAAATACTGCGAATGTAGAAAGAAGTGCTCAGGCTCGTAAAAAATCTATTCAAACTCTGAATGCAAAACCCGGAGCAGATTCTGGAGATTATGATTCAGGTTATCATGGTGATGACGATACTTCAGATGGAAAGCGTCATTATAGTCTAAGTCGTACAAATCGCAGTGCTCGCAAAAGAAGAGCATCTGGTACATGATTTTAGTGATTTTAAATACATCTAAATAATAATAAGTCCCTCTAGAAATAGAGGGATTTTTTTATATGATCATAAATATTTTGATAACAAAAAAGGTATGAAAAGTTTTTCCAATTTTCTCCAAGAAGCAAAAAGTTCTAAAGCATCTATTCAGGCAAGAAGGTTAGGTCTGACTGGAGATGGTCATGGTGGATGGTATGATAATAACGGAGAATTTACTGCAAAAACAGTTGGCGGAAAACTTAAATTCTATAATCAAAATCAAGTAGTTGGTAGGCAAGATCCACAACAAGATAGAACTCCTTCAAATCAGCAACCAGTATCTACACAAGTTGCTACACCAAAGAAAACAAAAAATAGTATAACAATTGCTTTTGGAAGATTTAATCCACCAACATTAAGTACAGAAGAATTTTTAAATGATCTTTTTGAAATTGCTAATGATGGTGAATATAGAATATATCCATCAAGATCTACTGATTCTAAAAAAGATCCTTTAGATCCTGATACTAAAATCGATATTATGGTAAATTTATTTCCAGAACATCAGGAAGCGATCGTAAATGATGAAAACATGAATACTATATTCGATGTTTTGCAATCATTGAATGAAGAAGGTTATGAAGAAGTCATAATTGTTTCAAGTTCTGATAGACAGTCTGAATTTGAAAATCTTGCAACAAAATATAATGGACAATTATATAATTTTTCAAATATTGAAGTGATTGGGGTTGGTGAAGAAGATCCTGATTTAGATTCAAAAATTAGAAAGTCTGTTGTTGAAAATGATTTTGAAACATTTAAGTTGGGTGTTCCAGAAAGTTTAAATGATAAGCAAAAAAAGGAATATTTTAATATACTTAAAAAATCAATAAATGTTAAAGAAAATTATGAATTATGGGAAATTGCACCAAGATTAGATTTTCATAATCTTAGAGATAACTATGTAAAAGGAAGTATATTTAATATTGGTGATATTGTAGAAAATATGAATAATGGTTTAGTTGGAAAAATTATTCGTAGAGGTGCAAATTATTTAATTTGTGTAACTGAAAATAATATAATGTTTAAACCGTGGATTTATGATGTAAAAGAATGGACTGATAATTCTGGAGTTCCTGCATCACAAAGAGAAATTGGAACTGATGCATTTAGAAAATATGTTATGAAAATGGTTGGTATGAAAAAAATTAATAATTTCAATGTAAAAAATTTCATAAATAAACATAAGAAGAAGTAGTTTTAAAAAAAATTATTAAAATGTCAATGAATCCTATTAACGATATTTTATCTGTTTACGTTGAAGAAGTTTTTAAACCGCAACTTGGTAAGAGTTCTCCTGCGCCTGCTGCTGCGCCACAGAAAAAAGCATCTACAGATTCAGTTCCAGGAGATGCTGCAGTAAAGAGGATTCGTCAGGCAGTATATGACATTCGTTATCGTGCTCGTAGAGAAGATATCCCTCTTCCTCAAGCATATAGTCAATATATGTCACACACATCAATGAATGCTGTTGAAAAGAATGCAGTAAGAGATAAGCTTGGTATGGGTCCTGGTGGTGGATCTTCAGTTAAAGAAGAAGTAGTACAAAAAAAATATCAAGTAAGAGTAACTCCTAAAAAAGGATTTGGTAATGCTTATGTAAGATATGCAACAGATAAAAAAATTGGAAAACTGAGATCAAATCCACAGATTTCATCTGTGGAAAAAACAAAGTATGGTACTCCTTATGAAGGTGAAAGAAAAAAAGGAGAACAAACTTCTGCTGCTCTTCAATACAAACCAGAAGAAAAAAAGGCAAAAAAAGATTATGATGGAGATGGTAAACTAGAAACTTCCAAGCAAGAATGGAAAGGATCTAGAGATAATGCAATTAAAAAAGCAATGGGAGTTTCTAAAGAATCTGTAGAAGTTCCTACTGGTGATCTTAAAAGTCTTGTAAAAAAGGCATTAAAAAGAGTTGATTCAAATGTCTCTGGATTTGTAAATGGTGATGATTCATCGGACAAAACCATGGGAGTTTTTATTCCATCTCCTGATGGAAAGAAAAAGGTTTATGGTACAAGACTTAAAGAAGGATTTTCAAATTGGAGAGATGATCTTAATGAAGTAGTTGATGATGATATTCTGGCAAAATCGCAAAAGGAAATTAAAGAAAAAAAAGTTAATAATAAAATTATTATTAATCCACAACTTGAGGAAGAAGTACAACTTTTAGAATCTGTTGAATTGTCTGAAGAATATGTAGATCAAATTATTAATCTAGCGTCACAATATTTTTATTCTGAAGGATATGATGAAAAAGATATAAATGTAATTATTGAAGGTATGGGATATGATCAATTTGTAGATTTTGTTTTTGATATTGGAAATACTTTTTTCCTTGATGAAGCAGCATATCAAGGAGAACTTTTAACTTCTAAAGGTAAAGCAAGAAAGAATCCTAAAACTTCTGCAGCAAAAGGTGCATCAACTCCTGTTGCTCACACTTCTTCATCTGCAGAGAAGAAAAAACCAGAAGAAAAGAAATCATCTCCTGGTCAACTTTCAATCGATTTTAATAAAAAACCAACTCCTCCAGGACAACAAAAAGTAAAGGATGCAGTTGGAGGTGCTGTAAAGAAAGCAACCTCTCCTGAAGCAAAGAAAGCAGTTGGTAAAGCAGTCAAAGGTGCTGCAGATACTGCAGCAAGAGCAGCACTTTCTGCATGGAAAGGTCATAAAGCAGCAATGCAAAAGAAAAAAGAAGGTGGATCTGTTGCTAAGCAAGTAGGTGCTGGACTAGGTGCTGCCGCTGGAGCATTCTTCAAAAAAGGTGCAGAGCATCTCAAGAACTCTTATCAGTTTACTGATTGGTTAGATTATATTATTTCAGAAAGATGTGATATTTCTGATTGGACTATCAATGATCTTTACGAGCAATATAAATTAAATGAGGCAATTTATGGTCAATCTGAAAAATTAAATGAAAAGTCAGTAAGTCAAAACCAACAACAACTTGCTGGTATGGCACTTAAATATCTTGATGGTGATATGCCAGATGCAAGTGATGCTGTTAAAAAAATGGCAAAAATGGGAAGAACTGAACTTCGTAAGTTTGCCAAGACAAAGCATAAGGGATTACCTGAAGTAAAGGAAGCAATTGTTAATCAATCTGGATCTGCTGATAATCAAGTTAGAGATACTCAAGATGATACTGTCAGAAGACAGCAATTGAAGAAAAAAGAAGAACTTTTAAGGAAGCAACAGGCATTAGAACGCCAAAGAATTATGCTTCAAAAAGCGGGTAGATTACCAGTAAATTCTGGATATGAACCTGAGGGTGACTTAGTAAAAGAAACTAAAAAACCCTCAGCACTTGATATTGTAAGACAGCAAGTAATTGCTAAACATGGTGCAGCATCTATCATGGGAACTCCTGAGCAAAACGCAGCAGCAGAAAAAAGAGCGAAAGAATCTGCAAAAAAACCTCAACCAAAACCAAAAAATAAATATAAAGATGATGTTTATTCAAAAGATGGTCTAGGTGGAATTAGAGGTTACAGATCAGGGGACTAAAATCCTAAATAGTTTTGAATCCACTATACGGAGGTTATCATGGGAGCATTAGTAGAAATTGTAAAACCACTTTTATTTGCGGCATTAAATTCATGCCACACTAAGAGGTTAGTAGTTGAACTACTTGAACGTTATGTAAAAACCACAGATAATGATATTGATGATCTAATTGCAGGATCTGTAAAAACAGCACTCCTAAAGAATTGTTGATAAATAAAAAAAAGATATAATATAAAAGACCTTAATTATATAAGGTCTTTTTTTTTATAAATATTCTTAGATTAAAAATTTTAGTAAAGGTAAAAAGAATGGCACTCTGGGGAACCGCAGATAGTCTTTACTCTGTAGGAACAGTTACAGTTGACTATGAAAATAAAACTATTACTGGAACTGCAACATCATTTACTGCAGCAGGAATTTCTACTGGTGATGTAATTACAATTGGTGCTGGTGGCACTTTTGGATCAGCAGTAATTTCTGGAATTACTTCTGATACTTATATTTCTATTGCAACTACTCAATATCTAACTGGTCAAGTAATTACTGGAGTTGCTTATTCATTATCAGAAAAACCAATTTATACTTTAGAAGATTCAAATTATTCATCAAATGTAGTTGGAGTTACTACTACTGTTCCAACACATAAAGTATATGGTGTTGATATTTACGAAACTGCTTTACTGTCACCAGGTGCGTCTGGACTTTCAACTCAGTATGGTGGATTTCATGCTGGTTGGGTAGGAGTTCATACATATATTGATATGCATGGTAATTATAGAGTTAAAACAGAAACTCTTGTTGCTATGTCAGAAATTACTTCAGGAACTCTTCCAACATTTGATGCACCTGGTGATTCTAATGATGATTCAGTATTTGTAGATGCTATTATTACAATTCTATCACAACCTGAAGATGCTGTTGGAATTGGAACTACTGAAGATGCAGTATTCGTAGTAGATGCTTCAGTTAATCCATTCAATGCACCTCTTGGATATCAGTGGTTTGAAGATACCACAGCACTTTCTGATGGAGGAGATTACTCTGGTACTGCAACTCCAATCCTTACTGTTGCAAATGATAGTGACAAAGCAGATGGAAGAGAATATAGTGTAGTTATTACTTCAGGTGATACAACTCAAACATCAACTGCATCAACAATTGCATATGCCTGATAAAATATGATTTTTAATGAATTGAATGCAGATAATTTTTTTCTTTTTGCCATCAAAAATTATCAAAATCCTCAAGCGGTAACTAAAGAAGACTTTGAAAGAGATTTAAATCATTTTAAGTATATAAAAAGACTTCTGAAAAGATATAAAAAAAATGGCGAATTGAAAACTCATTTATTAATTAATCATTTTATAGTTTTATATAATATATTTGGTGAGGCAACAACTCCAATGCTGTTTTTTAAATTAGAGAAAGAGCATTGGAGTCAAATTAAAACGTTTATTTTATTTTTAAATAGACTTCCAGAATTTCCTAAAACATATATTCATGATATACCTGTTGATTTAGAATGCTTAGAAAAATTACAAAAAATTTATAAGAACGATGAAAAAGATTGATAAAGTAATCAAGTATTTCAGATATCTTAATGAAGAATCTATGGTAGTTGGTAATGGAGAAAATTCTCTAGGATTTAATTTAAAAACTGAAACTCCTCCAGTATATCCATCAAAAAAGAAGAAAAGATGGATTTATGTACAAAAATTAAGATCCTGGTGGAATAAAAACACAAAAGAAAATAAATATTAATAAACATTAATAAGTATTAAAGAATGTGAAGTGACAATTAACAAATATAAAAGTGTTTAAAATGCCACTAATACCATTCAGAGCAACTAATACAACTTTAGATATATTAGAAACTAAATTTAATATTTACGAAGATCTATCTAGACAAATGATAGATAAATTAGAATTAGCTGTAAGTAAAATTTCAGAATCTAATAACACAATTGCAACTATTCTCACCAAACACGACGAAAGGATAGAACAAACTTTAAAAAATGATGAATTTTTTTATAAGAAAATTGATGAATTAAAAAAAGAAAATAAAGAAGAACATAGTGTAGTAATTAAAAGAATTGAAAAACTTGAAAATAAAATTGAAGATTTTATAAAATTTAGATGGATTTCTGTAGGTGCAATTTTGATAATTACTTTTATGTTTACTGTTAGTACTCAATCATCGATCATAGTAGATATTTTTAGTCCAAGCAGTAGAGAACTTCAAAAAAAGCAACCTTGATCTTCCTGAGTAAATGTGGTATGATGATCGAACAATGAACTTTCATAATGGATTTTATTGATACAAAATACATCAATCTACTTTCTCCAAAATTTGAAAAATTTAAGAAAGTAAAGAATAATCTTTATAATTTCAGGTGTCCTATTTGCGGAGATTCTAAAAAAAATAAGAATAAAGCAAGAGGATATTTGTATCAGATAAAAAATAATACTAATTTTAAGTGCCATAATTGTGGGATCAATATATCATTTAATAACTTTTTGAAAAAGATTGATATTGTCATTCATAAACAGTATTCTTTAGAAAAATTTAAAGAAGGAAAGACTGGAAAAAACTTTACAGCAGAAGAACCGATTTTTCGTTTTGAAACACCAAAGTTTAAACCAAAACTAAATTTGCCCAAAGCATCAGAAAACCCTGATGCGAAATCTTATCTAGAACGTAGAAAGTTAAACCCGGATAAATTTTATTACGCAGATAAATTTAAATCGTGGACAAATTCTTTAAAAGATGTCTTCGACGATACAAATAAAGATGAACCTAGGATTGTTATTCCTTTGTTCTATCAAAATACTCTTGTTGGATTTCAAGGTAGAGCACTTGGTTTAAGCAAGATTAAATATATTACAGTAATGCTTAACGATAATGCGCCAAAAATCTACGGTCTCGATGAGATTGAAAAAAATAAAACTGTCTACATCACGGAAGGTCCATTCGACTCAACTTTCATACCTAATTCAATTGCTCTTTGTGGTGCAGATGGTGATGTTAGTAAGTGGGGTATTGACGATTGTGTTTGGATATATGATAACGAACCACGCAATTCAGAAATCCTATCAAGAATTTCCCGTGTTATCGAAATGGGACAAAAAGTTGTCATCTGGCCTTCAACAATAAAAGAGAAGGATATCAATGATATGGTTTTGACTGGACTTAATGTTCAAGATGTGATAGAATCAAATACTTACTCTGGATTAGAAGCAAAACTTAAATTTACTACTTGGAAAAAATATGAGTAACGGAACAAAAGTACAAAAACGTGATGGAAGAATTGAGTCTCTTGATTTAGATAAAATTCATTTAATGGTCGAAGAGGCATGTAAAGGTCTTGCAGGAGTTTCTGCAAGTCAAGTTGAAATGAAGTCTGGTATTCAATTTTATAATGGAATTTCAACTAGAGAAATTCAAGAAATCTTAATTCGTTCTGCATCAGATCTTATTGATTTAGATCACCCCAATTATCAGTATGTTGCTGAAAGACTTCTTCTCTTTTCTGTTCGCAAGCAACTTTATGGAAAGATGAAAGAACTTCCTACCTTGGAGCAGCACATTTACCAATGTGTAAATCATGAAGTATATGATAATGATATTTTTAATAAGTATTCTCAAGAAGAAATTTCCCGCGCTGATTCTTACATTGATCATGGCCGTGACTACCTATTCACTTATGCAGGTCTACGTCAGGTCGTTGATAAGTACCTCGTCCAAGATCGAAGCGGCGGCGGAGTATATGAAACTCCACAGTTTATGTACATGATGATTGCTCTGACAATCTTTGCAGAGTATCCAAAAGAAACCAGAATGTCATATGTCAAGAGGTATTATGACGCAATCTCAAAACACAAAATCAACATCCCAACACCAATCATGGCAGGAGTGCGGACGCCACTTCGACAATTTGCTAGTTGTGTTCTTGTTGATGTTGATGACTCCCTCGATTCTATCTTTAGCAGTGATATGGCTATTGGCAGATACGTTGCACAAAG
>Ga0213864_10000894_pt1 | contig 13550 bp, 23 predicted proteins | sample PICome_5_FD_160078 | JGI IMG/M metagenome (GOLD analysis project Ga0213864, IMG submission 160078) | Coastal seawater microbial communities near Pivers Island, North Carolina, United States - PICO247 | ecosystem: Environmental > Aquatic > Marine > Coastal | place: USA: North Carolina... | reverse complement strand
TAGAATAATTTCAGATTGTGATTGGAGAAAAATTTATATGGAAAACAAAGTTCCTAAAGCTATAATTTATAATAAACAGATAAAGTTAGACTATAAAAATAGTAACAGTAAAAATGTCTTTGATTACAAGGCATATAGATTTACCTGCAATGATTATTCTTACAAATTAAACATATCATCAGTAAAAGAAAGTTAATGTCTAAATATTGTCCATATCTATTTTTGGCAGCATGTATAATGCCAGATAATAAAGTTTTTCCTTGTTGTCATGTAAGTTTAGATGGTAGAGAAGATTGGCAATATTTTAACAATCAAAATCCATTATATTTTGAATCTTTTATTAAATTACGGAAAGAATTGGCTGAAGGAAAGTCTCCTAAAATTTGTAGTAAATGTTGGACAGCAGAAGATATAGGACTTGAATCTCCTAGGCAACTAGCCATAAAGAAAACCAGTAAGTATATTATTACTCACGATGATTTAAAAATAAAATATCTTGACATTAAATTTGATAATTATTGTAATTTTTCTTGTAGAATGTGCAATCCTTGGAATAGTAGTAAAATACATGATAACATAAAAGACAATAATGATTTGGCAACTGTTTTTTCTACTACAGGAAAAATAGTTGATGCTTATAATTTTAGACAAGAAGATAAGTACATTTTTGTAAAAAAATTATTAGATGACGGTTTAGATTATTTAAAAGTGACAGGTGGAGAGCCTACTATAAACAAACATTTTATCCTTATTTTAGATTATTGTATAGAAAATAACATTGCAAAGGATATAACTTTAGATATTACAACAAATGGCTCAAAATTTACAAATCAATTATTATCTAAATTGATTAATTTTAAACAAGTGAATTATAATCTTTCAATAGACGGCAAAGATAAGGTTTATGAATATATACGCCATCCTTTTACTTGGAATAAATTAGTATCTAATATTGAAAAATTATTTGATTTTTATAAAAACGATACTAATAAAATGACAGTAAAGAGTTCGTGTATTGTTTCAGTTTACAATTTTCTTGATATACTAGATTTAGAAGTTTGGTGGAATAATATAAAGAAGGATTATAGATATTTTTCAATTGGAGATTTAGGTATTGATGTTATATTAAGACCGTATGATTCGTATCTTAATATAAGTAGTTTAGATAACGAGTTTATAAAAACTATTTTACAAGAAAATTTGCATATAAATGTAAGAAACTATTTAAGTAATTCTTTAAATAATAAAAAATGTAAAAAACAATTATTAAAGAAAAATATAAGTATGTTAGATAGTTATTATAAAAAATCGTTTGAGGATCATCTTAATAGTAAACTTATAGAATATATAAAAAGCGATTAATTTGAGATCAACACTACAAAGTCAGTAGTGCTGATTTCTGTCAGTGCAAATTAACCCATGTGCTTGATGCATAACCTTGAAATTTATCATCAGTTGAATTGTAGATAACCATTCCAGTTGTTGCTGTTAGTGCATCTCTCTCTGCAGTAGTAAAAGACCCAAATTGAACAAATCCATTTACTTTTGCGTTACCTTCAACTTCTAATTTTTCACTAGCAGTTGTAAAGCCACCAATATGGAGAGTTCCGTGAGATAATGTCACATATTCAGTGGGATCAGAACCAAAATTCTCTAAAGAATGACAAAGAGTCAAAGCTCCTGTAAATGCCTGTATATAACCAGTACTATGCTTCTCTGGAGTATCCTTTACACTCAGAGATTCAAATCTAATCAACCCTAATTTTTCACCGTGTTTCTTAAACACGTCTGATTCAGTGGATGCATTTGTATATTTGTCAGCAAAGGAAAGTGTATTATCTTCATTTATCAATCTAAAAATAGCATTGGACAGATCTGATGCTTGAACACCCATTTCTTGGGCTACTACTCTGTGAGCCATAATCCGCTGATTATCAATATTAATTATTATGGAGCTATCGGCAGCATATACATGATCTCGACTTGGACTTGGTGTTGTGATAATGTCAGTCGATGGTATACCAACCCAATGAAACCCGTCCCATGATAATACACTGCCTGGCACAGGATTAGGTTCTATATATGTATCTACTAACGCTTCAAGAGAGTTATTGGTCGGAGTCCAATGAAACCCGTCCCATGACAATATTTGATCTTGTTTTAATGATATTGAAGGATCTATCCAAACATCACTTAAATTAGACATATTTACTGAATCGTTAATCCATTGAGTACCGTCATATTTAAGAAATTCATCTAGACTTGGCGCTGGAACATTTACATCACTAATATTATCAAATACAATACTAGTTAGACTAATATGAGAGACATCAATCTGTTTATGTGTCCAAAAATCACCATCCCAAGTTAGTACTTCGTTTGGTTCTAAGGCTACTTCGTCAATCCATACGTCACTAAATGTTTTGATTGATGATGATCCTAAATTAATTTCACCAGATTCAAGATCAATTATTAAAGTACTGTCACTGGCTGAAATCTTAGTAGTTCCAACCCAACCGCCACTGTAAGAGAATTGTAGTAGAGAATAGTCTAAAGGAAGAGTATTGGTTATAGGATCAACTCCAAATCGTGCTGCTTCCCAAAATCCGTTTTGATATATTAAAGTATCACCAGGCATTGGGTTATGTGCGGCAACATCGCTCAATGAATCAATGGAAGTATAGTTTAGATTAATTGCTAAATCGTCAACATCTACTAGAGTTATTGAACCAGAAACAACACTAGCAGTAATTACTCCATTATTTCCATCGACAAGAAGACTGCTATCGTTTCCAAATAAAGATCCTCGATAATCTGCTAAAATAAAATCAGCATTCAACCCGCCTTTGATAGTTAGATCGCCGACAATATCAATATTTCCTACACCTGTAATATTATGATTATTTAAGTCTAGATTATTTCCAAGTTGTGGGGTAGGGTCGTCGAGGAGTGATGTGATACCTGTAACAAGATTACCGCCTACAGTTGATCCATCACCAACGTAGAGTTGTTTTGTATCAGTGGTGTAAAGAGGTTCGCCTTCAGCAAAAGTAATTGATTGCCTTTCAATGTCGAGCCCTCTTCTTAATCGTAATGCCATGTTTGCTCCTAGAGTAGTATTTCTATATATTTATCTATAAAATAGAAATACTACTTTTTTTTCTTAAGGAACAAATTGGTTCGTCGTTGAACATCTGTTTTTATTTTTTCAGTGTTCAACTTGAAGTTGATATGTTTAATGTCAGCTTCATATTCGTCAAATAGTTTAGTTAACGAATGCTCTACTTCTTCAGGATTTTCTTTTAGATCCTTTTCTTTCAAATCTATATCCCAAACTTTACCGTCATTAAACTGTACCTGTACGGAATCCAAATACCGTACAGGTATTACCTCAAGTTTGACATCTTTAAAAATTTCTGGCCAATGTTCAACAACATCGTCTGGAAGCTCAGTGCTATGCTTCCTCTGCACTCTTTTTTTCGTTTCCCCGTCGTTTTTTAGTAGGAACCAATGCTTCAGCTTGCTCACGAAGCAGTTTTGCTTCTTTAAAAAGTTTATCTGCTTGTGAACGATAATTAGCAGCAATCTGCTCGTCAGTTAGTATACCGTCCTCAGGGGCTTGTAGAGGTTCTACAGGTGCCTCTGCTACTGGCGTAGGTGTAACGGGCTCTGACGGGGCTTTTGCAGCTTCAGGTTTTTGATTTCTTGGTTGAGACGGATTCGTTATTGCTAAATCTTCTAGTGTGACCCCGCGTTGTTCGGCAATCAGTTTATTCAACTCGTCTAATGATATAACTGTATTGGCGTCAGGTGTCATCTCAATATCTGTAGTTGCATATCGTGACATCTTTCCACGAACGTGGAAAGCCTGTAACATATTAGCACCATCAGATAGATGTGTTCGCATCATCACATCAGCAAACTCGTCAGCAGCCTGGCCAGAATTTGATTCGACAATCTGCATTAGACTATCGTGATCGGCTGCATCTAAGCTCTCAGTGGAGACACAAACACAATGATTAGAATCATTTGGTAGTGTTTTGTATGCTACTACAACTTTTCTTTGGTTGTGTTTGAGTCGTCCAATATGTTTTAACATTACCCTGCCTGCTGAGCTTGCTGTTGTTGAGATACAACAGTCAAGAAATTTTCTAGACGAGAATAAGTTGTTCCAATCGCAACCATTTCATTTGGGCGGAATGCGCCACGTGAACTAGCAATGTCAATAATCTGCTTGATTGCAGCCAAGTCATTTACTGTAAGTTCTACGTTACCACTGTCTTCTGCTTGTTCTGCAGATTCTGGAGTTACTGTAGGTTGTGTTGGTGCTGTAGCAGTTTCTTCTGCTGGTTTTCTTCGGTTAGCCATTTTTTCTCCTTGTAAGCTAAAAAGTGTGTATATTATTTATTAGTATTTTAAATGAGGACAAGCTAAAGTGAAGTATGACAACTCTTTAGGTTCCTCAAAGCCAATATTTAAAACTTCTGCAATTCCTCTATCAATTGGATCAATTTTTAGTGTTCGTCCAATATAATATCGTCCTTTCAGATTATCGTGGATCCATTTATCCATGGATCGCTCTAAATTATAGTGTAATGGAATCGTCACATATTCAAAGTGAGCAGGCGCTGAGGACGCCTTTCTTACTCCGTAAAAGTTTAGCCGATTCGCTTTTCTTATCTTAAGCGGTTTCATCATAGTGTGTAGTAAATCCAAATGGTGCTTCAAAATTCTTATCGTGATGTCCGTGAATAACAAATATAGTATCGCAATAATCTGGATCACCCCAACTGGCCCACGGATAACCGTCAGTAAACATAATAAACTTCTTTGGCTGGAAATCTTCATTCTTCATATGTCGCCAATTCACGTCGAAGTCAGTACCACCGCCTCCCATGGGCTCATATGTAGTTATGTCTTCTCCGTTGTCAGAAGTAAATTCTTGAGTATTATAAATCTCAGTATCAAAGCACCATACCTTAATGGTATAGTCTTTATACTGCTCCATAATACCTTGTAACTCAGACAGCATGTCGCGTGCCTGCTCCTGCCCTATGGACCCAGACATATCTAAAGCAATAGCTACATCAATAGATTCATCAAAGTCCATGCCGGGCAAAATAGCACTTGAATGCCAATTCTTACGTGATGGACGGGAGAATGTATAGTCAGCCCTAATGGTGGACTGGATCTGTGTTTGGATAATCTCACGCCAGTTCATCTTAGGCTCAGTAAGCTCTTGGATGATACGCTTAATTTCGCCTGGCACGTTACCAGCACCAGCAGCCTGTGCTGCCTGGATCATAGACTCTTTGATTTCGTCTTTAATCTTTTTCATCTCCTCCTCAGACATTTGAGGACGCCCTTTGGATGGAGCACCATCTTGTCCTGGGGATGAACCTGAGCGGCTGTCTTTGGAATCGCCACCATCAGTCCAATCAACGTGCTCATCAAGCAATTCGCCTTCGCCATCACCAGCTGAGCCTTCGCCATTTTCTTCTTCTTGTTTTTTCAGATCATTATACACATCCTCAGATGTCCATCCATCGTATTTGAAGTCTTGGAAAATAGGGATTTGTGTAACTTTATGTCCAATGCTATCGCGAACCAACAAATTATTGACAATGTAGTCTGAAGCGATATTATATAAGCGTGGATCTCTGTCTTCGCGGCGTGTGAGGTGATCATAGACACAATGCATGATCTCGTGAGCAATAACAAACTCAATTTGCTTCTCAGTAAGCATATTGAAGAATTGAGTGTTGAAGTAAAGATGTCGTCCGTCAGTGGCAGCAGTTGGACACCAGTCGTCACAGTTTTCTATTTTAAGTCTAGTAGCCATGTTGCCAAAGAATGGATGACGTAATAGCATACCAATACGAGCAACAGTAATTTTCTCCTCAACCTCAACTCGCATCTTAGCAAGTTCTTCAGCTGACAAATCTTTTGGCTCAAAGCTGGATTTGCTAGTATCTATTGACATGACATCTCCTATGTGTTGTTATTATTTACTGTATATTTCTAATTATATAGGATAATATGACATTTGTCAAGAAGTTTTTTTGGGCGCTAATATTAGCGCCCGGTAGGATCAAGCTCCTTGAGCCTTGGTAATAATCTTACCATACTTCTCATGGAACTCGTCAAAGTTGTCGAGCTCGTCTGGATCTACTGGCAACTGATAAGTAGTCAGCGCCAACTTGACACCCATTACAACCAACTCGGGCTCATAGTTGTTCATCATAAATGACAGGAAGTTATCTACCTTAGTGTTGAACTTCTTATCATTCTTGTCGTTAGCCTCCTTGAGTTCGTAGCACAAAGAAACAGTCAGTGAATACATAGCACTGATCTCTTTGGATGTCATCTCGGTAACCTTGCCTTCGAGAATCTCAGTTGGGTTAGGCAAAGTAGAAGCAATCTTGCGATGTGCTTGGAATTTGATAGCAAGCCCTTCACCAATACAACCTGACACCAAGTCCATCATGGAATCTTCGTCAATCTCATCTTCGAGCAACTCAGATACAAAGGACCATGAGCGAGGTGTAGCAAATGAGCGTGATGATGACTTAGGATCAAAGTCATACAAATCTTTTTTGGAAAACTGAAGGAAGCCAACAACGTCCTTGTGGATCTTGTTAGTAACAGCCCAGTTGAACCAGTCATCAAAGCCTACAGTAAGCTCGAGGTGTACAAAGCGATTAGCGAGTGGGCTAGGCATGCGATATACAACGCCTTTGTCTGAGTCGCGGTTGCCAGCAGCAACGATAACCACGTTGTCTGGTAATACATATGTGCCTACACGGCGGTTGAGGATGAGCTGATATGCTGCAGCCTGTACAGCGGGCGCAGCAGAGTTGAGCTCGTCTAAGAACAAAATAATCTTATCGTGCTCAGCAGCCATGTCAGCGTCTGGAAGCTCAATTGGCGGGGCCCAAGTCATCTTATTAGCATTGGAGTCATAGTAGGGGATACCTTTGATGTCAGTTGGCTCCCAAAGTGACAAACGAACATCAATAACATGAGCGCCAATGTCGTTGCCAATCTGATGAACAACATCGGACTTGCCAATGCCTGGAGGACCCCAAATAAATACGGGGCGCATCTTTGTCATACAGTGCTTGATACGTGACTTAGCGGCATTTACTGATACTGTTCGTGTTACGTCCATGGTGTGTCCTGTTATGGAAGGTTGGAATGTGTAAGCCGTTTGCTTACTGTATAATTATAATTATATATCCAGTTGCACCAAATGTCAAGCATCTTTTTTATCTAAATAGACAGAAAATCCTCTTCGTGAGGATCTTCTGTCTTGTGGCAGAGGAACATATACATTTGTTCCATAATGCTTGACGATAGCATCCCGTTCTCGGTATGCTACAACTCTACCTTGGCGCAAGATGTCATCAAAGTTCAAGCCACTGCATTCTGCAAAGTGAATGATGTCAGCAATCAGTGCTGACGGGCTCTGTCCAACATAAGTTGATGACAATACTTCATTTAATCTATTTACGGAGTTTAGTTTGTGAGTTTCTGTCGCTTCCATTGTCTTAGTAAGCTAAAAGATTGATAAACCCATAGTAATGTAGTGTGTCTAACAGCATATCACCTGGGATGGGAATAATCATTGCTACAGATAGCATAATCTTGTCGGCATTTAGTTCAAACATTTTATTTCCTTACTGTAAGGTTGTCAAAAATATTTATAAGCTCAGTAAAGGTTGATTCAACTGGTGGCTCAGGTTGAAATGAAGTGCCATCGTGCTCTAACCTAGCATTCACCATATCCAACTCTTTAGTAGTCTGTTCAATATCTCTATGAAGCCTTTGAACAGCATCTACCATTTCAATATGCTGTTCAACCATAATATCAAGCTCCTCCTTGAGGTTTGCTTGTTTATGCCGTGCCTCTGCTCGTGTCATTATTGTATCTCCACTAGAGTTATCAAAAAGTGTAAGCTCATTACTTACTGTATAGTTCTAATTATAACAAGACATATTTCAAAAGTCAATCTTTTTCTTTCTTTTCTTTTCTGCGCTTTGCCCAGGCTTTTTTCTGTGCTTCAGAGCGCTTCTTTTTTGATTCTTCCTTTTTAGCTTTTGCTTCATCAGCAAGACGCCTTCTCTCTGTTTCTTGCTCATATGTAACGCCGTCTTCCTTTTGAAATTTAGTATTCAAACAAAGCTCGTCATCCAAATGCTTGCTGATAAGTTTTTCAGCAGCCTTGTGAGCCAACGTTTCGTCTTTATGCTTGCTCATAATTTTTGGGTCAAAGGCTGCTTTGCCATATTCTCGAATCATTCGTTTGAAAGCCCTCGAAGAACTGAAGTATCTTACCCACAAATCCTTCTCAGGCTTTACACCGTCATTGATATTTGTGCCTCGGCTACCAATGTAATATTCGCCGGTGTCTACGAATGTGATTTTATATACATATGATTTTATTAGCATATAACTATTTATAAAGTCAATCAGAGCATAAGCAAAAATAAGAATGCTGCTGTGCTACCATAGGCATATATGTATTTGTCGTTTGATTCTTCTCTAGGAGCAGGCTCGACAACTTCAACACCAGTTTCAATACGCCTATCTAGCTCACGCTGCATCGCCCTAGCGAGTTTTTTAGCATTGGGTGACGGTGTAGAGTTGTGTGTAGAAATCATCTCTTGGAGACGGGCATTCTGTGCATTCAACTCAGCAAGCTCATTTGATATTTCTTCTGATACTGCTTTGGATTGCTGTCGAACACTGGCAGGAACATATACATTCGCTGAATCTACAGGATCAGTGTTGTAGTTGTGCTCAGTAAAGGATAATACAGTGGCACGCTCAAATCCATCTTCACGCATTTCAAAAAATACATCACGGACTTGAACAGTCCCGGGAAGTTTTTGAGCATTTACTTTAGCAGCCTCTCGACGGGCCACCCATTTGCTTTTGCGCCATTCTGATACTTCTACAGTATAAGTAAATCCATCTTCTTCAAAAAATTCACCTTTAGACATCCAGTCTGGTTGGGCCATAACAGTAGTAGCAAGTATGGCACTGGCAAGGATTGCGGTAATGAAAGTTTTCATAGCGAGGTCCTACAGTGGGCAGGGCCGAAGCCCTGCAGGGTGGTGGTTAGGCTGCGAGTCGATTTAATAATTGCCGTCGTTCAGATTCTAACTTCTGAATCTCAGAAATAATTTTATCAGCTTCGTAGCGGGCTTGAAGATCACGTTGTAAATAAGAAATATCAGTTTCGAGGTTGATAATTTCAGTTTTTAGTTGGGCCTTAGTAGTAATAACAGTCATGACAAGCTCCGTAATGGAGGTTAAAAAGATGCTGGAATACCCAGCGTGATCCTACATTATTGTAGGAAAAATCTACACATCCTCAGGTGGATGTAGCTTATGCTCTATCTTTGTAATATATGTTATAAGGTGTTGTCCTGCCTTATACCATTCTTCTCTGTTAGCGTCTAACTTGCCAAAGTCTCTATAAATATGTTCGTCGTCCATATGCCATTTATCGCCTAAATGTTCAAATAGATTTTTTGCAATAGCACTTGTTTCAGCCTCATCGTCAAATTTTATTGCGTTTAAACCTATTTCAGGCATGGGCCAATCTACTCTTACACCAACCTGCGCTCTATCATGCTCAATAGATATGTAACCCATAAATGGACCACCATCTATTTCAAATATTAAAGTATGTGTTCCGTCTCTCTCTTCCTCAAATTTAACATCCCAGTCTTTACAAAATAGTTTCGCAAATTCTTTGAATACATTAAAATTTCCAGGATATAAATAATTAACTGCCATATATACTCCTTATTATATACTATTATTTAGCATAAGTCAATCATTTATATATACCATAAGTTTCTAAAAAATCTAAATATAATTTGTTTATCATTATATCTGTGACAATGGAAGGATCACCGCCTTTGTCTAAAATTTCTTGAAAAAATTGTTTTTTAAATTCAGCCTTTATACTTTCTTCAAGAATCTCTGGGCGTAACTGAATCTGCCAATATGCCATAGCACAGGACCAATTCGGAGGGCGCCAAAATCTTTCTGACATTGATTGTCTAACTTCAGACGCCATAATATCAAGAGACATATCATCCTCAAAACCTGATAGTAATCCTACCCTCATTAGGTAGCCACGTTCTTCAGAGGCTACTGCTCTGCAAGGATCTGCTCCTGGTACTGGAAAATATAATAGTCCAGCTGATACCATTAGCACTAACAATGCTTTTTTCATTTACACCTTCTATATTTCTTATTGTATGCTAGAATTTGCCAAAAGTCAATAACTCTTTCTTTCTTTCTCGCAATTTTTTGAAGCCAGGCATTTCAACCCAAACTCTTTTATGGGGACAAATGTAACCAGTCTCCACACGTCCTCTAATAACGATAGAATCAGGTACATCTTTATATCCGTTGATGCTGAGAACTAGAATCTCTTCAGATTTCTCAGGCTCTTCTTTACGGACACAATTCGCAATACCAAACGATTCGTCTAATATGTAGGCTTCGAGAAATTTATTAGTATCTGCGTGATTGTATAGCTTTACAAGCTCTCGAGCCCAGCCTACATATTTTACTTTCTTATATCTTTCGTACATTTATCCTATGTTTAGTTGTATTCCAAGTATTCAAGAACACCGTATTCATTTACGATTTGAACATATTCTACTTGAATATTAATGGGGTCTTCAGTTGTCTCAGTGTTAATAACAGATTTAGTGTCAAAGTTTATGTTTTCAATATCATCTGAAATAGTATTTACAACAGCATCATAACTATCTGCGGCATAAATTTCGTCAATAACCACAGACTTATTGTAATCTGAGTTTGCGTAATATGAGGTTATCTGAAATTGAACATGATATTTGGTGATAGTATTTTCAGTGTCAAACATTGGATGTCTCCGCAAAGTTGATAAAAATTACTGTAACTAATTCTAATTATAACGAATAGAATTCATTTTGTCAAGATCTTTTTCAACCTCAAGTGTTTCAATGTCCATCTGAATATCTTCTAATATTACATCTAGCTTGCGAAGCTGTTCTTGTGCTTCTCTAATACAAAAACCTAAGTCATCTTTGTCTCGTCCTTTTGGCATAGACTCATAAGTTTTGATAGCCAGCTTTAGAATTGGGCCTGCGGTAACCAACTCGTCAATGATTTCTTCAATCTCACTCTTTTCCATCTACATACTCTATATCACGCTTCATTGCTTTAGTCAAACCATACTTTTCAATATCGCCTGAGAATAATGTTAGTTCTAAATATTTTTTTTCATCAGTAACTAATATTTGATGCCCATTCAAAAAATATGGGCATGTAATAAATTTATCAATGAATAATATACTTTGAGTCGTATATACAAATTCTCTAGGCAGATTTACTTCAAAGAATCTAATCTCTAATTCGTCTTTTAGATGATAATATCCTTCTTCAGTAAGGCGCATTCCGCCTTCATCTTTCGTCCTAGTGTTTTTCCACCATTTACGAAAATATTGCTTTACATTGACAGGTGACACTGCGATGTCTGATTGCTTAAGAAATATTTTTGTATATGTTTTCTTATTCAGTGACATCCTCACCTTGTGTTAGTTTCACAACAGAAAAATCATCACACTCGAATAAAGAGTTTAGACGCTTTGCTAAATTATGTGCATGTCCTGGATTTGAAAACGATGTTTTTTTGTATTTTGGTCCAGGGTAATTTGTTATACTATTGAAGCTCTTTAGGTTGAATGGGTTTTGCTTATAGAAAACAGCCCAAATAGCTTCTGCTCGAAGTATCTGTTCTGATCGGTATGTTTTTTTGTCTATGCTCTCGAGTAGAACAGTTGGTTTGGGTCTTGACATTTATACTTCCTTTTTTATGCGTATATTTAGCCAATTACCAACCGCTTCCTCCGTCCATAGTAATTTTAATAGTTTGTTCGTCAGCCGCCTCTTGCTTCTGCGCCAATAAATCTTCTAATCTGCCATTAAGTCTTGCTAAAATTAAGCCTAGGGTAAATGTTATATTTTTTGCCTGTTGTATGTCTATTCTAATTTCTTTTTCGCGGTTGGCATCAGCGCTCTTTACCTGCTTAATGAAATTTTCTATTGGTATAGTATTTATACGCTCATTTTGCATTTGCTGCTCCTAGAGCAAGTTTTTGCTCAATTTTAGTCTTGTATGGACCTTTATATATATTTCTATTTAGCGTCAATAACTTTGGAAAATCTCTACGCAACCAGCCTTTATCAAACTTTACAATATAATACCCAGCGCAGAAATAGCTAGTTGAGTTTTCTGTTTTTGTGTATAACGGCAATTTTTTATGCACATCATACATAGCATTGTATGGCGTAGATTTTGTAGGATAGCCATAAATCTCTTTGACAATATTCTCTGTAATTTCCAAATCGTTGAAGATAATGTTCTTGCCTAACTTTTTAGATAAGTCTCTAGCATTATCATAAAAGGATGCTTTCCCGCCATCGCTCAACATAAATTTATTATCTGCGAATGTCAGAGTGCCAACCTTCTCTCCATCTTCTTCAAGTAACCAGAATTTGCCTTTCAATAATGCCTTAGCTTGTAAAATCATAATAACCTATTTTGTGTATTTTGCGTTTAGTGGGTCTGCGAATTTCTCAACATCTGATACAATACGATTGAGGTCCCATTTGTTAGCAAATTTTAGCAAACGAACGCCTACCTGTGCTACAGCCTTGGGTTCAACTTGTGATACTGTATCATAAATGGTTGTACGAATGTCATCTGGCTGCGCTGACAAATCAACGAGCGTGACATTTCTTGTATAGTCATCAATCACACGATGCTCAGTGCCTTCGTGATCCGTCCATCGTTGTAGCATAAGGTTATTCCAGTTGTAGCCTTTGCTGTTACGATCCTCGAATGCCTCAAGTAATCCAACTTTATTCTTAGTGCCTTTTCTACGAACACCTGGATACGCAGAAAACACATTGTCAGTTGGATCGCCTCTCATACATTTTTCAAACAATAGCCAAGCAGGATCTGGTGCTGGCTTTGCTTCTCCAGTCTTCTTATCAATAACTGGCTTGCCCTTGTCGTCAAAATAACCTTCGTGAGTAATAGTAACACCTGCAACACCGTTATACTGTTTGACATTAGGCGCAATAAGTTGTACAAAGTCGCTGTCTGTGCTGATAATGATATGCTCGTCCTCAACATGATTCTGAATCCAACCAGCAATCAAGTCATCTGCCTCAAGAACGCTATTATGTAGGACTGTTGTGTTTGTTTCATTTTGTAAGAACAGTTTGAGCTGATCCAGTGTCTCCCAAAAGGCTACATCTTCTATCTTTTGTTCTTCGGGTAGCGCCTCACGCCCTTCGTGACGATTTCGCTTGTAACGCTCATAAAAATCCTTACGCCAGCTACGCCCTTCTAAACAAATGACAACGTGATCCGCATTAAAATCTTGCCAAGCCTTCTTAATAGAAGCGAGCGTAATGTGTAAGCTCATACCAAGTTTCAAATCTAAATCACCACGGACAACGTGACGAGCAC
>Ga0213864_10000893_pt1 | contig 13573 bp, 20 predicted proteins | sample PICome_5_FD_160078 | JGI IMG/M metagenome (GOLD analysis project Ga0213864, IMG submission 160078) | Coastal seawater microbial communities near Pivers Island, North Carolina, United States - PICO247 | ecosystem: Environmental > Aquatic > Marine > Coastal | place: USA: North Carolina... | reverse complement strand
GCAGACCGGTGCTTAGTAGAGCATGAGAAGCCTGTCGAAGAAGCGGCTGACTTTGGTACGAGAATCCATGATGCGATTGAGAAGTATTTCGAGGGCTTTCCTGTCGATGATGATTTGCTGGAGTATGTACAGCCAGCCTTCGATTGGAAACAGGAGAACCAGCTACGATTCATCGAACGGGAGAAACTTCTCGTGAATCTCCAGCATGGGTTCGCGGGAACGGTGGACATCGTGGGAAAGGGTCCAGAGGGTCAGAACTTCATAGTCGATTGGAAGACAAGGAAGACGAAGAAGGGAGTAAAGGTAACCAGCTACGATTTTCAGATTCATCAGATTGCCGCCTACGGGGCTACCTACTTTGGCGAGGATCGGATGATGAGTGAAGGTATATACGGTGCTAACTGCTACCTATCCTCGACTGAGCCAGGTCGATTTGAGGTGATTAAATATTCACCCGATGAGCTTCGGGATGCGTGGAAGGTATTTAAAGGAGTATGCGAAATATGGCGGAGCCTGAAGAACTACGATCCGAGAAGCTAGAGCTAAGGAATGTCCTTGGCCCTCGTTGTTGGCGGGAAGGGAGCTTGGAGCGAAAGCAAATACAAACTCCTTACCTAACACGAGAGGAAGCTGTTGAGGGTATGCACAGGGCATTCAGCAAGTGCCAGTTGGCGTATGACTCAAAGGGCAGGAAATACAGAACAGATATCCCTAGACTTCTACCTAGCGAGGAGTGGGAGGGCAGACAGAAATTAAAGAAGATGGAGAGGAAAGATGGCGAAGTTTATTAGTTTATTCGCTGGGGTTGGTGGATTCGACCTTGGCATGGAACAGGCGGGGCATGAATGCGTTGCCCAAGTGGAATGGGATAAGAATGCGGCGGGTGTATTAAAACACAGATGGCCGAATGTTCCCCTGTTCTGCGATGTATCAAAAGTATCGGCGGATGATCTGCCCGATGCAGATTTTATAACATACGGATTTCCATGCCAGGACTTGAGCGTGGCCGGTAAAAGAGAGGGATTAGATGGAAAACGATCAGGATTATTCTATGAAGCAACTAGACTTATTCGGGAACTGCGATCCCGAGGATGCGGGTTACGCTTTGCGGTGGCAGAAAATGTCGGTGGATTGCTCTCCGCAGATGATGGTGTCGCACTTGCAAGGTGTCTCCGAGAGTTACTCGACAGCGGGGCTTGTGAAACAGGTTGGCGAGTTTTCGACAGCCAGTATTTCGGTGTGGCCCAAAGACGGAAGCGCGTGTTCATTGTCAGCGATTTTGGAGGCGAATCCTGCGACCAAATACTCGCTATCACCGAAAGCCTGCCAGGGCATCCTGCGCCGAGCCGAGAAGCGGGGAAAGGAACTGCCGGAGATGCTGGAGCGGGCTTTACAGCGAGTAGCTTCGGAGGGTACGAGCAAGGATGCGGAACCCTGCGAAGCCAAGGCGGAGATTTAGGCGGAGGGAGTGAGACGCTTGCGGTAAACATACTTGAGGTAGACATAGTAGGCACTCTCTCCGATGGTGCGCATATGGACGGAGGGTTAAATGGGCAAGATGCTTACACGGGTAGGATTTTGGCGGTGCAAGAACCCACAGCATTTGGATGCGATTTATCACATAGTGGGACGATAAATTGTCAGATGAACTCGGAGTCGAGCAATCTGCAAATGGGAGTCCGAGAAAACCTAACAGTCCGCCGACTGACTCCAATCGAATGCGAACGACTCCAAGGATTCCCCGATAATTGGACATCGGAAAAAATGGAACTGACCCTCGAGGGGAACGAGTGGAAGGCTACTAGCAAGGTGGTCAAACAGGCAGATGGTCCACGCTATAAAGCGATGGGCAACGCAGTCACCGTAAATGTGGCTGAGTGGATAGGGAAACAGATTGGAAAGGTAATTTTATGAAACAAATCAAAATGCAAAAACAAATCAAACAAACTCTATATTTAAAGGGATATCAGACTAATCCTCAAGGATTCAGTACACCTATTTACTCAACGGTTGCGCAGTACGATGAACCTGTAATGCCGCCACAGCCTATTAAGAAACCAAAACTAAAGAGATAAGCTGATGGGACAATTTTTAGGCTGACGAATGCGAGGAGGAAAATGAATGAGTGAGTTTTTAGGATGGGCGAGCTACCCGTTGCGATTTCTTTGCGTACATTGCGGAGAGGAGTGCGACTTGGAGGATAAGCACGAGCATAAAAACTGCGAAGAACAGGAGGAAGAAAATGAAGACTGAATACAAAATGGGATTAGGATTACCCCGTGGATCAAAGGTGATCGTGAAGGCGGGAAATAGACAGGCAGATATAACTTTGGTCGAACAGGAGGATGGACATACCTGGCGACTACAGATCGATAGGGATCTCCCCGAGACAGAATATCCGACTCTCGAAAATGCAATCCTATCAGCAGAAACTTTATTTCGGGAAGTGATATGATTGTAGCCTTTGACTTGGAGACTGTGTGGAGTAAAAACTACTCGGTCGCAAAGATCGGCCTCGACCGATATGTGAAGCACCCTGACTTCCGAGTCACCCTCGTATCCATTGTAGCAGAGGATGGATTTGAATGGGTAGGGGAGCCACAGAGGTTGCCGGTCGAGCGCCTAAACGGCCACACTTTAATCTCCCATGTTGCAGAGTTTGATAGCGTCTGTGCAAGGGCCGCTATCTATCGAGGGCAGATGCCCGAGTTTATGCCTGCCGAGTGGATATGCACAGCCGATATGGCATCGTACCACCAGCTTCCACGCTCCCTGGCGGGTGTAGTTAAAGAACTATTTAACGAGGAATTATCCAAGGATGCTCGTGAGCAGATGGCAGGATTATCCGTTGAAGATATTCAGGCGAACTCTAATTTTATCAATTACGCTTTAGAAGATAGTCGAGCCTGTCTCCGTGTATATCAGGAACTGGATGTCGGATTTTCAAGGAAAGAGAGAACACTATCTGCACTCACCCGTAGGATCGCAAACAGAGGTTTGGCGATCAATGGTCCACTCTGCCAGCAGTTTATAGATAAGGCAGAAAAGATCCTCGAAGAAGCAGATAGAAAAACAACCGAGTGGAGACAGGCAAACCTTGCCCTGCAAACCTATCAGAAATTAATCATGGGCCAACGGGCAGACCGCCGAGTACCCACTCGTTTGAAATATTGTGGCGCTCCACATACGAAGAGGTGGAGCGGTGGAGGGGTAATAAACTTTCAGGCTATTCCTAACGATGAGGTGGCCGACACTTCTGCCCGTAGATGCTTGGAAGCACCACAGGGTAGGGTGATCGTATCGGCCGACCTCTCGCAGATCGAGCCTCGGGTAATTGCTTACCTGGTAGGCGATGCAGACTTTCTCGGCCTAGTCCGTGGAAGGATAGATATTTATGAAGCACATGGGCGAGCATCCAAGCTCTACAACGAGGATGAACCGATGGCCGAGCTTGCCCCCGAGATGAGGAAACTATGCAAGGCTAGACTGCTCGGGCTGGGCTATGGTTGTGGAGCAACGAAGTTTCTAGAGGTAGCAAAATCATTCGGGGTTACCATGTCCGAAGCAGAGGCGAAAAAGCAGGTGCTTCTATACCGAGCGCAGAACCCCGATGTGATGCTGGCATGGTCCAAAATGGAGGACCAATTTCGTGAGTGGATGAAGGAGACTCCTGAATGTATTACATTTGAAACACGATGTGGTTTACCCGTTCGATACTTCAATGCCTACGAGCAGAATGGCGAACTTTTTGCCTCGACTACCCGAGGATATGAGCCGGTAAAAATCTACGGGGCTAGGCTGTTTCAAAACATCGTACAGGCGACTGCCCGATCCATCTTTGCAGACGCGCTTATTCGTATCGAAGATGCCGGTCTGCCGATCTGCCTCCATGTCCATGACTCAGTAACCCTAGAGGTTGGAGAGAACGAAGGACAGGCGGCACTTGATTTACTTATTCAAATACTAACCGAGGAACCCCAAAGCTACCTTGGTCTGCCCTTGGCCGCCGAGGGGGAAATCAAAACACACTACTAAAAATGATAGATGCAAAAACACAAATGGAACAAGCCTCAAAGACTGCACAAGAGTGGTACATGGATGTATGCCCTCCTTATAAACAGGATGACTTACAGAAAGAACCTATAATCATAGCCGCTAAAATCATAGCCGCTGGTTTGGATGAGTTAGCTATGTCGAACCGCATGATCGCAGAGGCACTTAATCGTACATCTGAAGAATGAAACAACTGGTGGAGTGGTTGGCGTATACAGGATTCATGCTCCTAGCGATAGGCTTTTGGCTGTATGTGGTCATCGCATTCTTTTGCGTCCTGTTTAACCAAATACCGAGCATAAAACTATGAATGATAAAACTATAGAAACTGTAGGAAATGGACCCGTTTTTGATTCGATCCGTGCATGGCTTGGAGACGATCAGCGAGTGTATGTGAAAGTTGAAGGCATGGGAAATATCAGAACTGTATTTTTTAGGCTAGATGAGTTGAATGAATTGAAAGATGGAAGTCCGTTAGACCCATTGGTTGCCAAAAAAATGGCAGATACCGAGAAGGAATTAAAATCGGTAGAGGAACAACTTCGTATTCATAAGATAAAGCTAGGCAAGGAACTAAAATCCTTGGAGGCTAAAAAGGAAAAGGTTGATCGGTACTGCGAGAAGAAAAAGGAAGAGGCAAACGAACTGATCGCCAAGAGTGCTGATATTAATTCCCGAAAGTTCATTAAGTCATGCTCGGATTTTTCTAAATCATTAATTGATTTCATGGAGAAAAAAGGATGAATCCGATTCTTGATAAAATTCAAAAGCAGGAGGATGCGGCTAGATGCCTCAGCTTTCTCAATAGGGAGGAAAGAGAAATTTTTGTGGAATACTATATAGATGAAAAAACCCTTAAAGAGATTGCTTCTGCTAGAAACATGTCACGCCAAAATATTCATCAAAAAATTTTAGAGTGCAAAGAAAAAGCAAAGGTTGGTTTCAACTGTAGTGCTAAACTGCAAGGATTTCCGAACAATGATTACACCTAAGATAATAGGATTATGTGGACCCAAAGGCGTGGGTAAATCGACCTATGCACGATCCCTCGGTGGAGTGACTCTGTCATTCGCCACACCGATTAAGGAGATGCTCAAGGTCGTCCTTCCCCATCCCGCTTGGCTGGATCGAAAGGAAGAACCGATACCTGGATTCCCTGATGGTATTACTACCCGTAATATGTTACAGACACTCGGCACAGAGTGGGGCAGGGAATCCATTTATCCAAACATATGGGTCGATGCGGCCAAGCGGATGGCCGAGCCTTACCTCGGTAAACGCCTTGTTGTATTCGATGATATCCGATTTCCCAACGAGGCATGGGCGATTAAGCGGTGGGCAGACTTGTACAAAATATCGTACAAGATCATACACATCTCTCGGGAAGGCCATGAAATCGATCCAAGCGATTCCCATATCTCCGAGCATGGCATTCCTGAACATTTTATAACCGAGTGGGTGACTGTGGATGACGAACAGCAGGCCGAGTAATTCCATCCGTAAGATGGCAACCGATGCCCGTCTCCGGCAGATGCTTAGAGCATTACCCGAGGACCACCGAGGATACACCCAGGATGAGATTGCCCGAAAAGCAGGTGTTGCCAAGCAGACGATCTCCAAGATCGAACGAGGGGCGATGATCAAAATTACCGAGCAGATCACCCAACTCCTAGCAGAAGAATAATATGGCCACCCTCAAAGGAGAAATACGCAGGTGTCTCGAAAACCTGCCAAGCGGTTTATTGTCGCATCACGATATCCTGCTCCGCTTGTCCCTCGTTGTGACCAGGTACACAAAAGACCCAGCCGAGGCAGAAAGAGCATTGCTCGCACTACTCGATAAAGTATCCCACCGCCCAAACCAACCAGCCGAGCTACGAAATGCTATAAAAGGGGCATATCATCGACATAACAACCCCGACCTACCCAAAAATCCCATAAAAGTAGCGCAACCTGACCCCGCCCTAAAAGAAAACAACTTAGGGTATGCCGGATTATTCGAGAAGTTCACCCTCCGATCCGACCCCATTCCGATGAATGCCGAGGATGCGCTACAAGGACTCTTCCATCTTGACGAATCAATCTTTGTCCAGCGGGTAGTCGCCGAGCGGTCTGCACCCATGACCATAGCACAGGCAATCGCTATGCCCGATCTATCCGATTACCAGTTCACCACATATAACACCTTTCCCGCCCATGCGTCCAACCGTTCCGAAGCACAGGTGCTGGGGCGTAAATACTTTATTCACGAGACAGACGATCCATCCCTCTCATTCGAGCAACAGCTTGGCCTGATCCTACGCCTCGAACAGATTGCCCCCCTCAAAATGATCGTCAATTCAGGAGGGAAATCTCTACACGCCTGGTTTCATTGGATCGAGGGATATAAGGCAGAATTTCTAGAACTCTCCCAAAAGCTCGGTGGAGATCCACGGTTCAAACTAATGAACCAACTCTGCCGATTACCCTGGGGAACCCGCAGAAAGGAATGCGAACCATTCCCTGCCAAGCAGGAGGTAATCTTTTGGAAGCAATAGCCCTGCAAAAAACCATCGCAAGACGGTTTATTAACTTAGGGATTCCCAAGGAGGATGCTGTAAATTTTGCCATCCGTATGGACGAATCAAACCTAGTCATCATCGTCCGTAAGGAAGGCGAAGGGAAGCCCGACTTTATAATCTTAGTAAAACATAAACATTAAACATACAATCATACGCAAATGGCATACAGAGAAGACTACCTAAACCCCGAGACACTCGCTAAAGCAGATGAACTGGATATATACTTTTCCTCCCGTGGACCTGTAGACTATCCAGCCCCGTCATCCGATGCACCCCAAACCTACTCGCTGGCAATCGATGACCCGCTACCTGCCCCCAAGTTTCTCACCCTCTCCGACATAGTATCAATCGATACCCACACAGATATGCCCCCCCAAATCATCAAGAATGTCCTACACAAAGGATCGAAGATGATCATATCAGGCTCCTCGAAAGCAGGTAAAACCTTATCCCTCCTCCACCTCGGTCTAGCCGTATCCAACGGAAAGCCCTGGTTAGGCCACGAGACAACCCAAGGCAATGTTATCTACCTCGACTTTGAGCTAAAGCCCCGTATGGCCGCCAAGCGAATAACCTCCATCATCGCATCCAATCCAGGTATCTATAAACAGAACCCCCGCTTCCTCTACTGCGGACTACGAGGCCAATCCCGATCCCTCGAAGACCTCGTACACCACATCGAGGATCTCCGCGACTACAAGCCCGACCTCGTAATCGTAGACCCATTCTACAAGCTCGCCACAGGGGCAGACGAGAACGATGCCGGTGCTATCTCCGAAGTGGTCAACCGCATGGAAAAGTTCTCCGAACGCCTAGACTGCTCATTCGTATATGCCCACCACTTCTCCAAAGGAAACAAGTCTGACACAGACCACATCGATCGGGCAAGCGGGTCAGGCGTGTTTGCCCGTGACCCCGATGCCATCCTTACCCTAACACCCCACGAAGAGGAGGATCACCTCGTACTCGAGGCCACCCTCCGAGACTTCCCAACTCCCGACCCCCAAGTGGTAGAATTTTCATGGCCAAACTTTATCCATAAGCCTGACCTAGAACCGAAATTAAGAAAAGTAGGGCAGTCGAAAGAGAATAAAAAACTAAACGATAAGCTATCCACAGCCCTCATCGAACTGCTAAAACCTAACTCGATTATGGGTCTAAATAAACTCAGAAAACTACTCCAAGAGAAAACAGGCGAGTCGATTGGTGATAAAAAAATGGATAAAATACTACTGATTTGTAAGGATAATATTAGTGTACATAAGACCGAAAATGGTGTCGGAAACATTTATTCTTATACCGAGTAGGATATGGGCAGATTACCTTGTAGAACCACCACCCCCCTCCCTTATATATTAGGAGGAGGGTGGTGGTAAAAAAAGGCTATAGTAGTACCTACTTCCCTGGCAGGGTAAGCTATGGCCTCCAAAGTCGGCCATTAGCTATTGCTTCGCAATACCTACCGCTCACACCTACCACCCCTTACCCTGTCGGCCGGGGTAAAGGGAAGTCGGTACTACGATACAATAGCCTACAAGCTCGACCACCTACTCAGATTATCATCGTAAAAGATTTGAACCGCTTACTACTCACTCGTAAGAACCGAATACACAGCTTAGTCAGGATTGCTCGTAAAAGGCTTTGGTCGGGTAAAGGTGAGTCAGAAGACTCGCTGGATAAGGAAAAGGCTAAATAGATGCCTTCCTGCCCGTTCTAGGGCTATTCCTGTGAATTAGTCTTCGGTAGCTTATCAACTAACTCGTCAACCACTTGACCTATTGATAACTTCTTAGCCAGCCCATACTGCTTAATCAGGTCACGGGTTGCCGGATCAACCATGCAATGGAATCCGACACGGCGAACCCCTGGTCGGTTAGGCGGTCGGCCGGTTTGATTTGGGCGCTTACCACCCCATTCTTTTTTATCGGTCATGCGGCATCCTTATACTTTTCTTGCCATGCTCGTAAAGTTTTAAGCATTCGGAGGGTTTTATTTTTACGATGCTGATCGCGAGGAGTTCTTTTGCCTGTGACCATATTAACTACCTCACCCTCAATCTTTCTATCCCAAGGAGATTCTTTCATCCATCGTATAAGGGGCATATGGCCTTTTCTATGGCTGACCCCATCAATGTCCCAATTATCGGCTAAAAGGCTACTACAAGCCTCGTAGGGCTTTGTATAGGTAAATACGACTCTAGCACCCATGCAAAAACAAGCCATAGATGCTTTGCCGAGTAAAAAGGATGCCAGGTTCTTAGTACCATCGGTGCAGACTCTTCGGATCTCCATGTGGTCATGCCGGTTAGCCCAAGAACTGGAGCAGTTATCGACTGTAGCGATCCCTTTGATACCTAGCTCGGTTTTTACTCCGATGCTGAACCGATGTCGCTTTAAAGGTTTAGAGTGCCGATGATGCTCGGCCACAAAGGCTTGAGCTTCAGCGAGTTTGAGGGGAACGAATGAGTGGTTAAAGTTCATTGGTTCAACTCCTCATATTGGATTATCTGGTTTACCAAGTCTCTTGGAGACTCGCCCCAAAAAGATTCAGATTTATAATTAATCGCGTATGGCTCATCATCATATTCAAGATATTTTGCGTTCTCTTGGACATATTCAATAATTTCGTCAAGGTTCATGTGGTTGGTTCTCCTTTAGTTATTTTAAACTGATTTTTCAGTCCATGATTTCACAAACTGGTGGTTTTTAGTGTAGGTTTTCACGGCCCTAGAAAAAGATTTCTCATCTTTATAATCACGCTCCCACTTTAATTCGTAGTTTATGGTAGGTGCTACAGGCTCGCTGTAAAAGGACCACTCATTAGACCGAGGGTTAAAAACTTTACTTAATCGTACAGGACTAAGGTGGCTATTCTTGCCGGTCAGTTTGAAATCATAATGTGTGTTATTCATACCCTTAATCTAGCTTACCTGTACAGAAAAGCAAGGTATATTTTACATTTATTTTTACGAATGTTGTAAGTGCCTAATAGTTAGCAGGCTAGGGGATGAAAAAAATTACGATTCTACATCCGTAACTTCAGCCTCAATTACTTTTTCGTTCTTAAGGTTAGCCAGCTCGGCTCGGATCTCATCGAGGGATAAAGATTTCTTCACCTCAATGGTTTGGGTCGGCTCACCTTCGTACTGGCGATGCTTGTCGATTAATATGCCGGTAGCGATAGGAAGAACACCTGATGGGATTTCATCGTTCTCTAGTTTCTCGATCATCTTTTCGACTGCAAGCTGTGAAGCATGGCCGATTAAACCTCTCATTACTTTCTTCGATGATTCGATGACCTCTTTCTCACGAGAGCGAACTACAGCTATTGTGTTATGGGATACCTTGAGATCCTTTTTGATGCGAGTAATAGGTACACCATCGGCAAGCATCTGAACCATCTTAGCATAGTCACCTGGTCTCTTATCGTAAAGACCCTGTGCTGTGTAGATCGCTGGACAGGTTCTTTCCTGTTCAAGATTAGCTGGAAGGTTCTCAGCCTCCATCACAACCCTCTTTTTATCGGTAGGCATTTCTATCGGTGTAAGCATTTGAGAACTAATTCTCAATAAGGATTGATGCAAGTCTAATTAGACATAATGCATCTAGTAAGAACCTTTATTTGTCCGTTTTGCTATAATTTAAGCACAAAATATAACATTTTGTACTTTTCTGCCGAAATCACATAAAAATTTTAGGCTCCAGGAGGGGGGGGAGGGGGTCTGCCAGCCGGCCCCGCGATCACCGCCGACCGATTAGTAGCCACAAAAAAATTCTGACAAATTGCCTAACCCGAGGTGACCTACTATCGATAATCTGTTATCATTAGCCATGCCTCTCGAATGGTCACCGCATCCCGCCATCCCGCCTCTCAGCAAGGCAGAGATGCTGCGGATGACACCTGAGAGCATCCTCGCCTATTGGGAGAGAAGGGAAGAAGCGATTAAGCTGGAGAAGGATGACCCATATCGTCATGGGTTTGAACTAGATACATGGAAATTGGCGGATAGGGAGCTAAAGTCGCATCAGGAGATCCTCGTTATGGGAGGTAACAGGGCGGGTAAGTCCGAATGGGCGGCCAAGAGGGTTGTTCAATGCCTCGTAGAGAACCCAGGTACTATTATTTGGTGTCTTACAGAGACCTCGGCCAATTCGATTCAGTTCCAACAGAAGCTGATATTTAAGTATCTGCCTAAAGAATTAAAGACACTAGGTAGGGGGAAGGTCGGGTATGTAATGTATTCGCTTAGAAATGGATTTACTGCCGGAAAGTTCACTCTGCCTAACCGCTCTGAATGTATTTTTCGTAATTGGTCCCAAGATATCAGCACGATTGAGGGTGGAGAGATCGGCTGTCCGCAAGAGCCGCTCAACGGCACCCACAACATTGGGTACTGGGCAGACGAATTGGTGCCAATGCCGTGGGTGGAGACTCTTCGTTTTAGAACGGTCACCCGAAATAGTAAGGGAATAATATCCTTCACAGCCGTGGACGGGTGGAACTCGGTGGTCAAATCGATGCTGACGGGAGCAAAGACTGTGGAATCGGCAAAAGCTGACCTTTTGGATGGTGAGGAGGTTCCATTGGTCCAACAGCCCTTGAGGAAGGCCTCGAGTGTGGTGTATTTCCATACAGCGGCCAATCCATTTGGTGGATGGTCGGCCATGAAGACGCAATTGGAGGGGGAGAAGAGGGAAACGATCCTTTGTCGGGCGTATGGAGTGCCTGTACGGCAGTCACGGGCCGTGTTCCCGGCACTTTCGGATTTAAATTATAAAACTCCTGATAATTTACCTAATTTTGATGACGCTAATTGGGTATTAAGTATCGACCCTGCTGGTGCAAAGCCTTGGGTAATGGTTTTATTTGCAATCGACCCACATGGGGTAGCCTGGGCGGTTAAAGAGTTCCCTGATTTCGATACTTGGGGTGGATGGATTGATCCAACAAAGGATAAGCTGTCTGCCGGTGAGGCGGCTCAACCGAATGGGTATGGTTTAAAGGATTATGCGGATGAAATTAGGAGGATGGAGAAGATTTGTGGAGATAATATGGTAACTCGCATAATCGACCCTCGTTTAGGAGCGGCTAGTTATCAGAAGTCGGAGGGAAGTTCTAATATTATCGATGATTTAACGGATGAGGGAATCATTGTTGAACCGGCAGAAGCCTTAGATATCGAGACAGGTATTCAGGCGATTAATAATTTATTAGCTTGGGATCGCACCAAACCGATGGATTTAAGCAACAAGCCTAAATTGATGTTTAGTGATGAATGCCAAAACCTAATTAGCTGTATGCAATCCTATCAGCCAGGAGGTTCGTTAAAGGCTCCTGAAAAAGACTTCGTAGATACGGTGAGATACTTCGCCGTGGGGAATTTTGAATACTTCGACCAGGAGGAATTGGTCGGAACAGGAGGGGGGAGTTATTGATATGAGTAATAAGGTGATGCCTGGGCATCGTAATCAGATTGTATTATTAAGGGAGGCTGGGGAGACTTGGCCGAAGATCGCCAAAGCGGTCGGCTTTAGCCGAGCGACTGTGCAGAAGGTGTACAAGGAGGAAGTGGCGAAGGAAGCACCCCCTGTAATTGAGGAAGTAAAGCCGAGGTATGAGAAGGCTAGGGTATTAGCGATGGTCCCGAACCCTCGTTTAATGAGGATATATTTTGAGGATCGGGATGAGATAGGTGTGTGCGTAAAGAGGCCACAGGACAATCACCCGCCAAAGAGTCAGATATTAGTGAAGAAAGTAGATGGGGAGGAAAAGCTGTACAGATTGGTATGAACCGCCCCAGGCGAAGGATAATCGCATTAACGCGATGCTTCGTGAAATGGTGGTGGAGCAGGGGTTAGAATCCTTGGTTACAGGAAACGAGCCAAAGCCACTAACGATTCAGGAGATTGCTGACTTCGTGGGGGTTGGTTTCACATCGCTTCAGAGAATTGAGCAACAGGCTCTGAATAATTTGAGAAAAAAAATGTTAAACTTGAAAGGTTAAAATGGAAACGGAAGTACAAATATATGAGGAAAAGCCCGATGTGGATGGGCTTAAAGAGGATTTTGAACGGGCAAAAGCAAACCTTAGTTGGTGGATGGATAAAGCCGAGGATGCTCGGGAGGTTCGCTTTAATGAATGGGCGGGGAAGAGTGGAGATGGCAAGAAGCATGGCCCTGAAGCCTTTCCATTCGATGGGGCATCCGACCTTGATCCCAATGTCATCAACCCATTAATTGATGGGGATGTCGCGACTCTCACGCAGGCCCTGTCGCAGGCCAACCTGGTAGCCGCGCCTGTGGAGAGCGGTGACATAGCATCGGCCAAGCTGGTGAGTGAATTTTTAAAGTGGCGAATGGGTACGATGGATGAACTGATGAGGGAGTCATCCATTGGGGCAAATTATTTATTGCAGAATGGACTGACCTTTTTCGGTACATACTGGAAGCAGGAGAAGACGAGGAAGTTTGAGCCTATTAGTTTGGACCAAATTGCGGAGCAATCGCCTGAGTTGGCTATGGCTATCCAAGACCCTGAAATGAAGGAGGGTGTCGAGGAGATGTTTTATCCGATGTTCCCTAACCTTAAGAAGAGACGGGTGAAAAAGATGCTTAACGAACTTCGCAAGACAGGTGAGACCGAAATTCCGACCGAAAAAGTGGTCGTTAATCGTCCAGCAGTTAAAGCATATGAGCTTGGGCGGGAATTAATTGTAGACAGCAATGTGATCGATTTGGAGTCCGCCCGTTCCATCCATTGCTTGCATTACTATACGCCTGAAGCATTGAAGCAGAAGGTCAATGAGGGATGGGATGCCAAGTGGATCGATGAAGCTATTGAGAAGGCTAAAGATTTTTACGAGGAGGAGAGATACTCCGACTCCATGATGTCCTATGACTATGGGAACAATTATGGAAGCCAGCACTACGAGGGATTAATTAAGGTTATTACTACTTAT
>Ga0213864_10000884_pt1 | contig 13638 bp, 8 predicted proteins | sample PICome_5_FD_160078 | JGI IMG/M metagenome (GOLD analysis project Ga0213864, IMG submission 160078) | Coastal seawater microbial communities near Pivers Island, North Carolina, United States - PICO247 | ecosystem: Environmental > Aquatic > Marine > Coastal | place: USA: North Carolina | collected... | reverse complement strand
ACGAACTTTTGTAAGGGATTTTTGGAAAGATTCAACAGACTTCCCCATCCTGACATTCCCATCTTTAACAATATCTTCAATCATAATTATCTCTACTGTTATTCAACCAATGTGCCGATATCTTCACCTTGTACAAGTCGCTTAATGGCACCTTTATCAAAAATATTAACAACCCTTAACGGTAACTTATGGTCACGACAAAGAACCAAGGCCGTTGCATCCATCACATTGAGGCGCTGATCAATGGCCTCATCAAAACTAATGCGAGGATAAAATTTTGCTTCCGGGTTCTTCACAGGATCCTCAGAAAAGATGCCATCAACTTTTGTCGCTTTAATTAAAATTTCAGCTTCCACTTCTACACCTCTAAGGCTCGCCGCCGAATCAGTTGTGAAAAAAGGATTACCTGTCCCTGCTGCAAAAATAACAACACGGCCTTTTTCGAAATGCCTGATCGCACGACGACGTTTAAAGCTTTCACAAACCTGGTTAATTTGAAGAGCCGACATAACGCGAACGGCTTGACCTAATGATTCAAGCGAATCTTGCATCGCCAGTGCGTTGATAACCGTTGCCAGCATACCCATTTGATCGCTGGTTACGCGATTTAAAGTATCTGAAGTTACTTCAGAACCACGTAAAATATTACCGCCGCCAATCACCAGACCAACCTCAACGCCCACATCGCAAAGTTCTTTAACTTCTTTGGCCAGCCTTAATACTACTTCACTATCAATACCGCTAGCGGAGTCGCCCATCAAGGCTTCCCCGCTAAGCTTTAGTAATATGCGTTTGTATCTCAAAGCGATCATTAACTATTCGCCTCGTACTTGAGCCATCACCTCAGATGCAAAATCCTCTTCTTTCTTCTCAATACCTTCTCCTACTTCAAAGCGAACAAATGACAGCACCTTGGCATTATTAGATTTCAATAATTGCTCAACAGTCACATCACCATCTTTAACAAAGGGCTGGCCTAACAATGTCACTTCTTTCAAGAATTTTTTAATTTTGCCACCGATCATTTTCTCTACAATCTCTGCGGGTTTTCCGCTTTCAGCAGCCTGACTTTTAAAAATTTCTTTTTCCTTTTCAACTTCTTCTGCAGGCACTTCCGCTTCAGAAATACATAACGGGTTTGTAGCTGCTACATGCATAGCAATATCTTTAGCCAATTCAACTGAACCGCCTTCCAATTCAACTAACACACCGATGCGCAAGCCATGCAAATACGAGCCGACAATACCGCTACCGGACTTGATTGTTTTAAAACGTCTAACGTTAATGTTTTCGCCAACTTTTGCAATAAGGGCACGTCTTTTTTCATCTACAGTAATAGAGTCAGCCTTAACGATTGCGTCGTTAAGCGCATCAACATCTTTGATATCACCGTTAACAATCGTGTCGGCCACGGCTGCAGCAAAATCATTAAAATCATCGCCTTTTGAAACAAAATCAGTTTCACTGTTGATTTCAACTATTGTTGTTGATGACCCATCACCAGATGTTGCCACTTTCAAGACGCCTTCGGCAGCAATACGGCCAGCTTTTTTATCGGCTTTTGCCATACCTGATTTGCGCATGTTTTCAATCGCAAGCTCGAGATCGCCACCCGTTTCAACTAACGCTTTTTTACACTCCATCATGCCAGAACCCGTTCTTTCACGTAATTCCTTCACCATTGCAGCTGTTACACTCATTTTATAAACCTCTATCTATCAATTCGTTAATTATAAAAACGCCCCCATCAGGAGGCGCTCATTATGTCATTCAAAGGGGCATTTAACCTTCTTTACTTACTACGTCAGCGGCCTCTTTTTTTACCATTGGTTTTTTTGAAACCGCTTTAGCCACTTCTTTGTTTTCAACCAATTCTTTAATAACGCTTGCTTTACCTTCAAGAATTGCGCCAGCAAAACTTTGACAATACATCGTTAATGCCCTGATCGAATCATCATTGCCAGGAATAATGTAATCCACATCATCAGGCTTATTATTTGAATCAACAACACCAATTACAGGTATACCTAATTTGGCCGCTTCTTTCACCGCAATTTTTTCATAACCTACATCCATCACCACGATGGCATCAGGCGGGCCTTTCAACTCTTTAATACCACCTACGCTGCGCTCCAACTTTTCAAGCTGGTGCATAAATTTTAGTCCTTCTTTTTTGCTAAAACGATTTAAACTGCCGTCTTCGCGCATCGTTTCAAGCTCTTTCAAACGGTTAATTGATTTTTTAATTGTACCGAAGTTAGTAAGCATACCGCCTAACCAGCGGTGATCCACATAAGGCATACCACAACGTTTCGCCTCTGCAGCAACCGTTTTACGGGCGGCTTTTTTTGTTCCAACGAATAAAATCGTTCCTTTATTTGAAGCTAGTTTATTAACGAAATTTAATGCATCGTTAAATAAGGGAACTGTTTTTTCTAAGTTAATAATATGAATCTTGCCGCGCTCACCGAATATGTAAGGGGCCATTCTTGGGTTCCAGTATCTCGTTTGGTGACCGAAATGGACACCGGCTTCGAGCATTTCACGCATGGTGATTTTAGACATTTTTTACTTCCTTCTCATTGTTATAGCCAATCAGTTTTCTGATGTGACTCGGGTTAATAACTACCACGCATCCCAAACGGTAACCTGATAAAAAATCAAGCACCCTACCGGATGTGATGATGCATGTGATCGTTGTTGCCAAAAGTGGCGACGCTTTATACCATGTTCGGAGTCAAACAGCAATTTATACCTTTAAATCTGATATTGACCTTCGTATAAAAAAAACGCATTTCACCACTGACACGTTATACTGCCCTTGTTAGACAACTCAATAATAATTTTTACTAAATAAACCATGAGTATTACTTTAAAAACACCCTCTGAAATTGAAAAAATGCGCGTTGCCGGGCGCTTAGCTGCTGACGTTCTTGAAATGATCGCAGACTATGTGGTACCAGGTGTAACAACAGATGAACTGGATCAACGTTGTCATGATTTCATGGTCAATACTCAACAATCAATCCCTGCGCCTCTAAATTACCATGGCTTTCCTAAATCCATTTGTACTTCGGTTAATCACCAAGTTTGCCACGGCATACCTAATCATAAAAAATTAAAGAAAGGTGATATTCTGAATATTGATATCACGGTTATTAAAGATGAATTTCATGGCGACACCAGTGAAATGTTCGTCGTGGGAGAGCCCAGTATTTTGGCTAAACGATTGATTGATACAACTCAAAAAGCCTTATATTTAGGCATTAGCATGGTTAAGCCAGGGGCAAAACTTGGCGATATTGGTCACGCCATACAGAAGTTTGCTGAAAGTAAGCGATATTCGATCGTGCGGGAATATTGTGGTCACGGTATTGGCCGTGTTTTTCACGAAGAACCTCAAGTCTTACATTACGGTTTGCCTGATACCGGCCTGACACTGGAAGAAGGCATGACATTCACCATTGAACCCATGATTAATGCTGGAAAAAGAAACGTCAAAACATTACCGGATAACTGGACCGTGGTGACGAAAGATCGAAGCCTCTCGGCACAGTTTGAACACACCTTAGCGGTGACTTCAACCGGGTTTGAAATTTTTACAGTTCGAGAAAATGAAGCCATTGAGGCAACCCACATTCCACCCAAGTTATTTAAGTCATGAACCTTAACAAAGCCCTTCAAATTGACACATCGCTTAACGTAGCCGATGTTAAAACGCGCATCCAGTCTTTTCATGACAATCTGTTGGAACGTGCCACATCCGATGAAACCATTGAAACGCTTATAGAAGCCCGCAGTCACTTCATTGATCAGCTTTTAATAGACTGCTGGCATCACCTTCTAAAGCAGCATGCCGGTGAATTAGCCCTCATAGCAACCGGGGGTTATGGACGTGAAGAACTTCACCCTTATTCAGACATTGATTTACTGATTATTTTTGATGAATCAAAACTTGATCAATACAAATCGAAACTGGAATCATTCTCCATCTTTCTCTGGGATATTGGTCTCAAGCCCGGGCTGAGTGTTCGAACGATTTCAGACTGTGTGGAACAGTCCAAATTAGATATAACCGTCATCACCAATTTGATGGAAGCACGGCTTATTACAGGATCGGACGCCTTTTTTGCTGACATGCAAAATCAAATTAGTATCAACCATTTATGGTCACCTGCTGAATTCTTTCACGAGAAAGTTGCAGAACAAGAAAAGAGACACCTGAAGTTTGGCAACACGGCTTACAATCTCGAGCCCGACGTCAAAGAAGGGCCCGGTGGCCTCCGTGACATCCAAACGATCCAGTGGGTCACACAGCGCTATTTTGGCTCTAACTCGTTAGGTGAATTGGTCAACCATGCTTTTCTAACGAAAAGTGAATACCGCACACTAATTAAAGGGCAGCGTTTTTTATGGAAAGTGCGCTTTGAATTACATCTGCTCGCAAAACGTCCGGAAAATCGCCTGCTTTTTGATTATCAAAAAAACCTTGCTTTAGCCTTTGGTTTTGAAGACGGTGAAAATAACCTCGCGGTCGAGTCCTTTATGCAACAGTACTATCGCACTGTTACGGATCTTGAACGCACAAATGAACTTATCCTGCAAATATTCAATGAAGCGCTCGAAAATAAAGTCATGGATGTTGTCCCCATTAATGAATCGTTTAGAGTCATTAATAACTACATTGAAGTAACTCATCCTGATACATTCAAACAAGACCCAACAGCGTTGCTGGATATCATCCTTCAATTACAAAAACACGATGATATCAAAGGCGTTCGTTCTGCCACTATTCGTTTAATTCGTGAATCTTTACATTTAATTGATGACGAGTTCAGATCTAACCCACGGGCTCAACGCTTATTCTTAGATATTATTCGCCAACCCCACGGCATCACCCATCAATTCCGTCGCATGAATCGCTACGGCTTGTTAGCAGCATATATTCCCGCCTTCAATGACATTATTGGGCGCATGCAATATGATTTATTTCATGCTTACACGGTGGATCAACACACCCTCTTTATAGTTCGAAATTTACGACGCTTTGCCTTAGAAAAGCACAAAGATGAACTCCCTCATTGCTTTGAAGTTTTTCAAAGCATACAAAAACCCGAACTGCTTTATTTAGCCGGTTTGTTTCATGATATTGCGAAAGGACGCGGCGGCAATCATGCCGAGCTGGGCATGCATGACGCCATCGAATTTTGTCAACAACACGGCTACAACACCTACGATACAAAATTGGTAGGCTGGCTCGTTCAAAACCATTTAATTATGTCCATGACGGCACAACGTAAGGACATTAATGATCCCGCTGTTGTTCGCAAATTTGCTTCAAAAATCGGCAGTTTAGAGTACTTAGACTACCTCTACCTGCTCACCGTTGCTGATATAAGAGCAACCAATCCAACACTTTGGAATGACTGGAAAGGCTCATTACTCAAAGAACTCTACAAAAACACGCAGCAACTCCTACGCCGTGGCTTGCAGTCAACTGACCAAGAAAATAAGACCGACGTCAGTGACATGCAATATCAAGCGCGTCAAGGACTCAATATTCGCGGCCTAAATGATGAAAAAATTGATCAGGTTTGGCGACACTTCAGTGAGGATTATTTCTTAAGGTTCTCTGTAGAAGACAGCATCTGGCATACCATCGCCATTTCATCATGCCAAAAAGAAGACAGGCCACTTGTTCTTCTGCGTCCTCAAACTCACCGAGGCGGCGCAGAAATTTTTATTTATGTTGATGATCAACCGGGCTTGTTTGCGGTTTGCACGGCTACTTTAGACCAGCTTGGGCTAAATATTTTAGATGCCCGTATCATTACAACAAATGAAAACCTGGCACTGATCAGCTTTCACGTATTAGAAGATAACGGCAATCCAATTCCCGACTTATTTCGCGAACAAAGCATCGCCAATGTGTTGCGAGCCAACCTGATTACGCCAGATCAAACGGTGCTGTCAGTTGATCGCCATAAAACACGTATATCCAAGCATTTTAATGTTAAAACAACGATCAGCTTTAAAGATGATCGACAAAAACGATACACGATTCTGGAAATACACACACATGACCAACCGGGCGTCTTATCGACTATTGGCCAATGCTTTAGAGCCTGTGAAGTGAACGTCAGGAATGCAAAAATTACTACCCTAGGTACCACTGCGGAAGATATTTTCTATATCACAGACAGCAATAACAACATGATAGAAGACACAGCCCTGTTGAAAAAATTGGAAGAAAAACTGCTGCAAGCGCTGTCTAACGACTAAAAAAGACTTGCTTAATATTTTTATTGCTTTATTTAAAAACTATTAAAAAACAATGTGTTATAAATTTTTTAATGTGTATTTTTTATAAATAATACACCTCTATGACTGCTAACATTGCGGCTAAAACGCTTTCTATTCAGGTTCGTTAACTATTATTCAACAACCTATTTAGCAACATAATAGCCTTTATTACTCGCGCCTTATCTTCAATTAAATTTAAGCAATAATTTTGGTTCAAACATCTTCATATTGCCAACTACGCCAACCACCAAACTCAGGGTAATACAGTGCTAACATCATCGGTGTCGAGTCAATCCCTTTCATTAACCTCGCATAGTGTTCTAATTGCGGTTTATAGCGAACCACTTCGTTATCCAAAAACTGCTCTTTATCATCGTCATTATGGCGACTGGTCTTATAATCAATAATCCAACGCTTGCCTCCGTCAATAAACGTGCGGTCTAACCGAACGTGAATCACTTTTCCATCAATAACGCCCGATAATGGGTATTCAAATCGGCTGTTTTCATGTTGGTTGCTCAACACCCATTGGCCTCGTTTATCATTCACGCAACATAAAAGCACCTCTATCACTCGTTCAACGGCTTGTTCTACATATTGAGGCAACACACCCGTTTCTAATAATTGATGCCGAATCATCTGCTGTTTCATGTTGTCATAATCAACAATCAATTCTCCGCGTTCGCCCATGATTTGCATCCACTGGTGACAAACGGTACCAACCGACGCGGCTAAATCGGTCGCCCAATCAAATTCAACCACACTGGTTTGTGGCTTAATAAAACGCTCAGATTCATGCTGATAATCAAATGCAGCAAGGTCCGTTTTTTTTAATTTATTTATATTTAATTTTTTAATAAAACAATTAGTTATTGATGCCTCTTTATCTACTTTATTACCAAGAAAACCCATATCCACTTCATCTTTTATGCTCGGCCATAACAGGCCTAACAAGGTGTTTTTTGCTGGTGTTTTAGCTTCCTGTGTCTTCTCATTTCGTTTTAAACAAAAGCTTAAATGTAATTGTTGTTTTGCCCGAGTAGCCGCCACATACAATAAACGCTGACTCTCATGGCCGGCTTTTTCTTTATCAACCCGGTTTAAATACTTAGCAATCGCATCATCTTCATCAGAGCCGCTTTCTTTCATCGGCGCTATCATTAATTCGCTTTCTCCCGGTTTATCTGAAGGGCGCTCCAACCACGCCAATAAACGCTTCTCATCATTACCCGCCTTTCTGTCTAATCCAGGCAAAATGACGTGATCAAATTCCAAGCCCTTAGCCTTATGGATTGTCATTATTTGCAACGTATCCGATGCACTGGCATCTGGAGCAGCATATAATTTTTCAATCTGTTCTTGCAGTAGATTAAGATCAACTGCTCCTCTATCAGACTCTAGCGCCACCAAACAATCAAAAAAACGTTCACTATCGACTAACTCTGCTTGCGACATTAAACACTCAGGGCCCAATAACTGACTCCACAACCCCCTTATTGACTCAGCGACACTCATCCTCTCTCTCTGAGCGATAGCAACCACAAACTGAGAAACCACATGTGCAACGCTCTCTTGCCCTTGCCTGCTTAAAGATTCCATTCGATTCATGTTTTGCATTAATCGCCAAACACTGTCCTCCGGGCAACCATTAAGTAAGTGATGCATGTCCACAAAGCTTAAAGCACACCAAGGTGCGCGCAATACTGATAGCCAAGCCACCCGGTCGGCTGGCTGTAAATAAGCACGCGTAAGCGACATTAAATCCACGACTGTTTGTCGTGTATTGAGTGGATCAATATCGCTGGCCTGGTAAGCAACACCCGCCCTATTTAAAGCGCTTACCAAGTCTGTTAAGTGTTTTCTTCCACGTACTAACACGCCAATTGTTTCATTAGGCTTGTTAAGTCTTATTTGCTGAATTAAGTGCAATACACCATTGCCCTCATCCACCGTGTTTTCATACGGGTAGCAATGAACCGCCTTGTCTACCAACTCATCCGTTTTAAACGGTATTGATGGTTTATAGGAAATAGCCCCACTGAAGATATTATCTGTTATTGGCATAATGCGGCTAAACGCTTCATTGACCCAATCCACGATGCCCTGTTGTGAACGAAAATTAACCGAAATATTCACCGGTGTAATGTTTCTAACTTCGCCTAGCCCCTCTTGTTGAGTTTTTAAGAACAAACCAACCTCCGCTTGACGGAATCGATAGATCGATTGCATGGGGTCACCAACCAAAAAGAGCGTGCGCCCATCGCCTTCTTGCCAGCCCGCGACCAAATCCTTAAGCAGGAAAAACTGGGTTTCGGAGGTATCTTGAAACTCATCCACCAAGATATGTTGCAACTGATAATCCAATCTCAAACCAATGTCTGTCATCCCGGTGGTGTCGTGTATGGCATGTCTCGCCGACAGCGACACTTCACAAAAATCAACACAGCCCATTTGCTGGAACACCAATCTTAAATGCGCTACTGCTTGGGGTAACACCAATAATAAAGCCTGAATAATTTGCCATTGCTGGTGGCTATACGTTGGGGTTGGCAAACAGCGCAACCACGTTATCGCCTCGGTTAATGCGTCATTTTCTTGCAGCTCTAAAAGGAGCGCTTTGTAATCATTTTTCTTTTCGCTAAATAACGCTTTCTCATCTTTATTGCTTGTTTTGCTCGGCGCAGGAAAACCCATTGATACATCAGCCTGCCTACGCCAGGCATCACTACTGGTCAGTAAAAAATCGCTGAGTGCCAACCACATTGGCAATGAACTAGCGGATGTGTTTGTTAAATCCAATTGATCGGCTAAGCCGTACATGCTGGATTTATTATCATTCAAATGTAAGGTCGCAAACTGTAGCAACGCGTGAATTGATTCGGCTTGTGATGGGGTTATTTGCTCTGAAATCTCCTCCAACACCGTTTCAACGGTACGCGTTAAAACATGTTCTAACACTTCGCGCTTAGCCGCCTCAGAACATCCCATAAGCACATGGCGTAGCCACTGATCTCTGGATGCCAGCATGGATGACAATAAGCCTTCAGCCCGTGTTAATTGATTATCCACATGCGCTAGCAGTAAACGAATGGCCTCACCCACTGCATCGTTATCTTCAAGTGCTTTCAAACAGTTTCTGGCCGCTTCTTTATATAAGGAACTGGCGTCTGGTTGTACGCTAGGCTGCGAGCCAAATCGTGCCGTTATCGGCATTTGTTGGGTCAAATGGGCGCATAAAGAATCAATTGTTTGCACACGCAAGCGGTTTGGGTTTTGCAACAAATGCCATTGATTATCGGCATCGCGCTGTAAGACCTGCGTTGCCACTGCCCATGATTGTGCTTCAAACTCATTATCGGGGCACGGCTTTGTCGCTAGCTTTATCGACTCAATAATGCGTTGATGCATTTCTGCCGCCGCCTTTTTTGTAAACGTAATGGCTAAAATATCTTCGGGGTTATTGGCAATGGCCAGCAAGTGTAAAAAGCGTTGAGTCAGCAAACTGGTTTTACCTGAGCCCGCAGGCGCTTGTACGATAAAAGACTGGCTTACATCCAGTACGTCCAGCCGTTGCGCAGCATCTTGTGGTTTACTCATCGTCACCACCCGCCAAAGCAGTGCGTTCATTTATACGGCATAAACTGGTTAAATCACAAAACTGACAGGCTTTATCGGTTGGACTAATACGTGCGTTGCCTGTCACAAACTCATCCGATAACGCGCCCAATGTGGCCTTCCAATGATTCATTTGATCTGCCCAATCATCGTACTCAGCCTTTACATGATGATCACCCAACCTTTTCAAACCCGAAAACAAATCAGTTCTATCACTTAAGCCTTCGTATTTAATGCGGCCCTTTTTTATTTGTGCAAAGCCCATGCTGCTTACAGCACCAAACGCTTGGCTTCCAAACACGCTGTATAGCGGTAATTGAGGTTCTTCTATCCGGTCACCAAACCACTCATTCACATTGCAATCGCCCGTTTTATAATCAACAACCGCCACCGAGCCATCTTGTAATGTATCCACTCGGTCAATCGTTGTATTCAGTTGTAATTGACCCACTGTTATGGTTTGAGGCAATTCTGTTTCTATCACTTCAAACGGTTCCCTTTCTCGGTCAACCGCCAACCAATCTAGAAGTAAAGTTGTTATTCGTTGGCTTTCTAACTGCCCAAAAGTGTTCTTTAAAATGGGCGTATGTTGGCTTTCATGCTGAATAACTCCCTGTACAATATCCTCAACCAGGGCCTGTTCTTTATCGCTCGTCAAGTTACATAAAGCCTGATGCGTTTTGACCTTTACCCATAGCTTCTCTAAACAGCGGTGCACAAGCCGACCCCGCAACCGCGCATCAAGGCCCGGTTCTGGTTCTTCCATCGCCTTTGCGTGAAGGCGATAATGCGCAAAAGCCTTAAACGGACACGCGGCTTGATCTTTTAACACCGCCACACCACCACGGACGACAGCATCTTTTTCCAATACCGGGCCCGTTAGGTCCTCTATTAAGCTCAAGGCCTTACTAGCTAAGCGTTGTTCTAGCCGATTAACGGGTTGTTGCTTCAGTAATTGTTCCTTACTCACAAGGGGATAATCCGCTATTAACGGGCTAACGGCTTGCGAGGTGCCGTCTTTAGATTGTGAAAAACTCAACACAACCGAAGACGCTGAGCTGGTCCAATGTTGCGTTACTGTTTTCGCATAATCATATTGATGCTCGGCAGATGATTGAACTAAACCTTGCTGGCGTTGCTCAACAATCGGCAAAAATGGATTTGGTCTTGGCGCGGGTGGCCACGTTTTATCATCTAAGCCACAAACCCATAAGGCATCAAACGTATGCCCAGACGCTTCCATTAAGCCCATTATTTGAATAGGCGCAGCTGGCGTTTCAGGCTGAAAAACACGATCGTCCAGTAATCTACGTAACGCGCTTAAGGCCGTATTCGCATCTAACACATCATACACCGTATCCAAGCTGGCAAATTTTCTTAACACATCATCCCAGGCTTGAAACACTTGGTATTCGGTTGAACTTAATTCGCGATCACCCTGCACACCCGCCGACGTTAATAATATTCTAAACAAGTCAGCCCACGTAGACGGTTTCGTCCGACGAGGTTGCCCATCCAATTGCTCAATCACCTTATTTAATGACAGCAACAACAGAGGACACAAAGGTTCTTCCTGTTCAAACGGTTGAAGAGCATTGCGCAGTTGTTTCACCGAACACGTCAACATGCCTTTTTTACGCAACATCACTTCCAGTCGCGCGCGCCCTTCCCACTCAGCTTGCCCTGCCGAAATAAACGACGAACGTAACAATAAACACAACTCACTTAACGCCAACGGTTGATAAAAAAACTGCAATAAACGCAGGCTTTGTTGTACTGGCAAATAGGTTGACAAGGGCAAACCCAACGATACGTTATACGGCTTTCCAAACGGCACATCCACAGCGTATGCCACACTGGGGTAAAAAGCATTTTTAAACGCCGTTTCAATGGTTTCTCGCATGGCCTCTAACTCAGGCACCACAATACCAATTACCTCGTTGGGCTTGTCGTTTAAACGTTCCCTCGCCCACTGCGCCATTAGCGCAGCTTGTTCCTTATCATCCGTCGCCGCCACCAGTTGAGTGTGACTTGTTTGCAAATAAGGAGAAAATTCATTCACCACACAACCCTTAGACTCCAACAACGCCCAACATGCTTTTTGTGTCGGCGTGTACACATCAAACCCCGTTAAAATAAGCTGTTGCGGGCAATCCAAATAAGATTGCTCTATCCACTCACCAATCAGCGTTAATAGCTGCACCCGATCAACCCAATCTCCTTTTTGCAATGCCGCTTTATACTCGACATGCCATTGCCTAAAAACCGATACATCAAGGTTCATGGCAACATCATTCAGTTGACCATCACTAATCGCCCATTGCTCGCCCAACTGTCGGGCTTTACTCGCCGCCTTTGCAGTGGCCGGTACATTCAATAATTCAGCACCCGACGTACGCCGAATAACACCCTCCCAAAGCACCCATGTTTGTTCCGGCGTTAATAGCGTCTTATTCATCAGCCGATGCGCCTTCGCACCCTCTACCCGATCAAAACGTCGCTGCCAGCATTGTAACAACCAGGCGTCCAACGAAATAATCGTTGGCGAAACCCAAGCCACGCATCCCTCTTCAACATAGGCCTGCTCAACCTTATCGGACAAATGCCGCGCCAAACGTTGATTAACCGTGATAACCACAGCACCCTTTTTAATTGCCTCAAAAACATCTGAAAAATTCATCGAGCTAGCGTATCAAAATCCTTCAATGAAATCAGAATAACAAACCACAAAGACACCTTTAATAAACAACAAGCGCCCAACACTTGAGAGCTAAAGGTAGTTACAGTAGACTCAATAAGCAACGGAAGCATATTTATCCATGTTCAGCACATTAATATCACAATACATGGACATGACTTCCATATATACAAGCAATACGCGGAACAATAGTTCCGCTTATTAACACTGTTAGCTTCTATGCCTAGCAAAAGAAGCTCAAGCGAAATAAGGTATATTCAAGTAAGAGATAAAGAACATGAAAAACCTATGGGCAAAAATTAATACTTTTACTATCAGCATGTTCTGCATATGTACGGCATACGCATATAGCAATAAGGCCTACGAAGATGCAATGAACGACTTAGAGCCAAGATCAGAAAGAAGTAGTGGTAGCCTCTTGATTTCTGGCATTGCGGCAACGGCAATAATGTTCTTTGTAGCTCGAGGTCAAGTAAATAATGGCGAAAGTAAAGGTTGGTACGCCTTGCCAATTGCAACATTTTTCTTATTTACAGTAGCAATTATTCTGTAAGCAAACATGCCAAAAATAAAAGCTAACAAGTTGCTCAAGTACACTCCGGCCGCAAAAGACGCGGCCTCCGCGGGACAACCTACACTTCGTTTCGGCTGCCCCTTAGCAAAGCGTTATTCGTACCTTGCATAGTCATTGGGCGCATAAAGGCAAAGCCATCGAACCTTGGCGTTGATAGTACGCTTGAAGTTTGGGATGCCCAGGTTCATGTTTGGCCATTAATATCTAGATTAATTCCAGAAGCACGTCAGGCACATCAAGTCATTGGAACATTTATTAAAACGCATACTTAAGCGATTAATTGACTAGGTATTGATCGCCTGAAGGTATCAACAGCTTATTTTGAGTTTGTAATTTAGGGTCATGCTGGTGCTGGTCAGGGTAAGTAATTCACTTTAATTTTACTACTACCCATCTAAACTAAAGGTTGTTAGAATCAATATCATTCATTGCTAATAAAGCAACAAAT
>Ga0213864_10000883_pt1 | contig 13644 bp, 7 predicted proteins | sample PICome_5_FD_160078 | JGI IMG/M metagenome (GOLD analysis project Ga0213864, IMG submission 160078) | Coastal seawater microbial communities near Pivers Island, North Carolina, United States - PICO247 | ecosystem: Environmental > Aquatic > Marine > Coastal | place: USA: North Carolina | collected... | reverse complement strand
TTTAGCACTTATCAATTTGAACTAATAGGAGTGCAAACTTAGTTACAATTCAATAAGTAAAAAAATTAGAATATAATTTTATTGAAGCTTAAAAGTAATGGGGATACTAAAAGGAACTCTTACAGGACGACCTCTTTGTTTTCCAGGGGTCATTCTTGGAAGTCTACTTATGATTCTGTTAGCTTCTTTTTCCAAATTTTTATCTGGTCCTCTGGTTCTAATACCTGAAATAGAGCCATCTTTACCAATTGTAAATTGAACAAAAACTCGGCCTTGAATACCCATTTCTTGAGCAATTTCTGGGTATCTAAAGTTCTTTGCTATATGCTTCTGAATTTGTGTTTGAAAGCAACTTCTTCTTTCAGACTTTGGCACTCTTTCACATCCAGGGAATAATGGAACATCCTCAATAATTGCAAAAGGGACATCCATGTCAATTTCTTCTTCAACAACTTCAACTTCCTCTACAATCTCTTCTTGATCAGTTTCAGTTGATTCAATAATTGTTTCTTCAATCTCTTCTTCATCTTCAACAACCTCAATTATTTCAGGTGCTGGTGGTGGCGGTGGCGGTGGTGGAGTTTTAATTTGCTCCGTAATTGGAATTTCTTCATCATCGTCATCATCAACGTCAAGCGCAATATATCCATACCCGTCATCATCATAATTCTTATACTCAATCGCCTGCCATGAAACTAGTAATACTAAGAATAGCCCAATAGAAAAATAAAATGAACTCTTGTTATTTAAATCAGCCTCTGGATTCTTTTTTAGTCTCATAGGTCAGCTAATGTAATTTTTTTTTATTTAAATGCAAAATAAAAAAACCAATTAAAGCTCCAGCTGTATTAGCAATAAAATCCCCCCATTCAAAGACTCGTCCAAATGGAAGTATCTCTTGAAAGACTTCTAACAATAAACCAAAAAAAATGGTCACCATCAATAGGGCTCTCAAATGAATTTTATTGGCTTCAAGCTTTGTTCCCCAAAAGATTATAAAAAAAAAGTAAAGTAAACAATGGACAGCCTTGTCCCATTCCAGCAGATTAAAAGACCTAAATTGCATTTGGACAGGTATCAATGATAAGGATATCAAAAATAATGTATAGACGTAGGCTATATATTTTTTAATATATCTAACCAGTAATTTCAGAATAGGATTTGGAGTCTAAAAGTTCACTTAGCTGATCACTGTTTTCTACTTTCATTTTGATAATCCAACCTTCATCATAAGGTGATTCGTTTATTAATTCAGGATTGTCATTAAGAGATTCATTAAATTCTAAGATTTCGCCAGAAACAGGTATAAAAAGATCCGAAACGGTTTTAACAGCTTCTACAGTTCCAAAAACATCATCTTTATTTAAATTTTCTTCAATTGTATCTACTTCAACATAAACAATATCCCCAAGTTCACTTTGAGCAAAATCTGTGATTCCAACAGTAGCAATATCTCCATCAATACTAATCCACTCATGGTCTTTAGTATACTTTAAATTTTCTCTTATTTCCATAATTCTAATTTATACTATCCTTTATGAAAATACAATAATTAATTGCCAAAATTATATCTCAGTGTAAATCCAGATCTAATATTTGTTTGTGGAAATGCAGAAGAAACTTCATATTTAGAAAACATATGATCATAAAAGAAAATAGCAGAAAAGCTTTTAGTTAGAGCATAATCTGCAGAAAGTTTTGCTGAAACTAATGACTGGCCAGCTGAAACTTTATTGTCTTCAATATTTAAATTCCTTATCACCGTCATATTTTTTCTGAGACTCATATCAATTTTAATATTTAAATCTCCAATAAAATTATTTGAATTGGGTGCTAGACTCGAATTAATTCTCAAATTTCTGGCTCTGTACCCTAAACCAAACACATACTCATTTCCCCATGATTCAGTTATAAAATTATTAGCAAGACTCAAAGAAACAGCTCTGTCCTTAACAAAATCAAAATTTAATCTTAATGCATTATTAAATTGAATATCAATCATGACTAAAGGATTAAATTGTTCAACTACATTTAAATTAGAATATGACATTTCACTCAGATAGTTACCAGACTTATCAAACAAATCAGGATCGAAAGCAAGGTTAGATCTAAAATTATTAATCGTAAAATTAGATCTGTATGAATGTCCAAAAGATATTCTTTTAATGTTGTCATTTAATAAGTCTGAGGGAACTTCAACTTTCAATGCCCAGTTCAATTTTGGATTATCAGAAATTGGATTGAAAGCTATTTTTTGTGGATCAAATCCAAGAAAAGCAGACATGAAAGCTGGAATTAAAACCTGTTGACTGTTTTTTGAATAACCAATTGGAAAGCCCTCATTATCATATTCAATGATATTTAAATTCTTTTCTGAAATCAATCTCTCAGCTATAATCAATCTATTATTTTTCATAATATCGAATACTTCAGAAAAGTCTTTATTTTTTTTCTTAAAACTTGTTCTAAGCATATTAGTCGATATGGAAAAATTACCATAATAATTTGGGTTTAAAGAACTATAGATACTATTGTCAACTCTGTAGTTTTCAGAAAAATTATTTGAGTAAGATCTATTAGCAATTAAGTCCAGTTTAATTATTTGAAAAAACTCTAACTCACCTAAAAGATCAAATTTTGAATTGTAGATTTGTTTGAAAGATTCATTGAAAGTTGGAAAATCAGTTAACCATCCATTTTTAGCTGCTTCATATCTAATATCTGATTGACTTCCAAACACAAAACCTAATGATGGTTTTGACGTTCCTAAAAATCCAATACTTGGTAAAAATCCAGGAAGGACTTTTCCTGAATTTTCAGAATAATTCAACCTCAATCTTCTAGTTGATTTAATTAAAGATTTTAAAATGTTATCATCAGAGTTAAGCCAAGGTATATCCCTATAAATTTGGTTAAAATTAAAATTGAGTACAAAATTTTGAGTATTAGCATTCTGTATTGTATTTACTCTTCCTAAAATTTCACCACTTTCAGATTTTATACTTGATAAAACATCAGAACCTCTCTCCCAATTAAAATTGCCTGTATATGTATATGATCCATCAATAAAATTTAAAAAGGGTAAATACTCAAAAGGTAATATGTAATTCAGACTTAGACTCTGACCAAAATTATTTGGTGAACCGGTATTGAAAAAATTATCAAAAATTCCCAAACTGGAGTTCTGAAAATTCGTATCCTCAGAAATTATGTTAGAGTTAGTCGCACTGTAATTTAACCTAAGTGATCTAGTAATATTTTGAGATAATGACATTCTCCAATCAAATAAGAAATTTGTTTGTTTGAGTACAGGTAAAGGTATTTGATTATCAGAATTCACACCGCTATAATTTATTTCTCGAAACTTTTGAGTGTACATTCTTCTATTATAATTTGCTGAGAAAGAAATATTTGTTGGTAATGGATTAAAATTAAATTCTTTTAACCATTCTAATTTATTCGAATCTTTATTAATTAATTCTTTGAACGGATAAAATGTTGCATCACTAAAATTATAAGAATAGTTTGCTGAGGACTGTGTTGATTTTCTTTCTGAATATTCAAACTCATAATCTCTGTAATTATTTTCACTGTATGTGTGAGAAAAGTTTAAATTTTCTATATCATAGAATTTAGATTCTTTATCGCTTTTTCTGTTCTTAGATAAACCTATTAAACTAAAACTTTTTGACGTTGAAACTAAAGATGATTGATTCATAATTGAATCTTTATTTTCAGACATATCGATTAGATCATTTAACTCCAAATCATTGTGAAAACTATCATATTTAGGCTTGGAAACTTCCTCAGAAAAAGTGTAACTCAAAGGTACATTTACACCCCATTTTTTTGGCAGTAATTGACCTGCATTTACATTTGTTACAAAATTATATTGATTATAATTTTCATTTGACCTCTCATTAGGAGATCTATCTATTGACCCATAACCATCAGATGAAAACTTATTACTAAAAGAGATATTTGCAAAATCAGCAATATTAGCATCAACACTGGCAATAGATGACCATCCACCAGAGGATTTTATGTTTGATAATCGTAATTCATTGAACCAAACTTCAGCTGACAAATCTTTTCCAACTTGAGTTGATGGGTTTTTTAAACCAAGGACTATTGTGTTAACCCTGCCTAGGGATGGATTACCTTTAATAGAAAATTTATATTTTTTTTCTCCAGGCAGTTGACTAAAAAGAGAAAACTCATCTATTTCATTTAAGTCATAATCAAAATAAACCGCTTCATTATTTAATATTTTATTAGAAATCAATTTTAATTTCATGTCAATCAGTTTTTTTAGATCGAGGTCTATTGAATTAAAATCTGGATTCCAAACCTCATCAGCTGTTAATACTGAACTATTAAGTGTTGTCAGTGTTGGTTTTAAAGGAATTTCAATCTGGTAAAAGTTCTCATCTACATCACTACCCAATCTTATGAATGCTACTATACTTTCATCTAGGTTTTCATTTGAGCTTTCACTGGGTAATTTAGGTTTGTTAGCAACAGATTCAGCATGCATGTACATTTTAATCTTTTCATAATGTCTGAGATCAAGATTTGTATTTTTATAAACAGCTCTTGAATCTTTAGATTTCAAATCTTTGACTTTAAGACTTAAAGATTGTTCGTTCTGTCTAATGATTGAGTTATTATTATATATTTCCTCACGTTGAACATTTGGTGGTAAAATATAATTTACAGGTTGTCTAGTTTCATTTTCAAAAATATTTACAGCGCCAATTTCAAAGCTTGTTTCTGAATTAATAGAATTTGAATTATTCAGTGGTAGATTATATCTTTTCCAATCCGTCTTAACCAAGTCTAAAGTTGCAAATCTCAATGTTGTTGGATTTTCAAAATTTTCTAAAACCATCCGCATAAAACTTATTGATTTTAAATCATTGATTCCGTTAATAGCTTTAAAATATTGATCTAAATTTTTTGATTCATAGTATTCTTTGAATATTGGCACCTTAAACAATAACCATTTAGATTTTGAAGTATTTCCGTTTGGGAGTTTAACCTCGGTTGTTCTTGTATCAACAATAAATGGACTATTATCAGAATTCATATTTTTAGTTAATGGAATTCTATATTCAAAGTAACTATTAATACGATTCATCGTATTATCATTATTTACATCTTCAGTGTCAGGAAAATTAGTAGACCCTCTATTATTAGAATCATTTTGTATGGGTGAGTTTCCTTCACTGCCGTTATAATTTTTATATCTGTCTAAAATTCCTCCTTCTGCATCTAAATAATTAATAAAATTATCGTTTGCAGGATCAGAGAGATTTCCATTTGTATAAAAATTAATTTCCTCTGAATCAGAAAGACCATCATATCCAACATCTTGCATTTTTCTCTCATCTTCTAAAGAACTGAATGCATAAGTAAGGGATTGGCTGGAAGGCGTTATACCCCAATTTGATAATTGAGAGTTATTATTATTCTCTGTCGGTAAACCATTTTCAAATTGTTTTTTTCCATCAGGTAAAATATCTTCTGAAATATTTCCAAGATGAAATACTAAATCTCCAATCTCAATTGATTGACTATTATCATCAGAAAAATTGTCCAATACCCAAAATTGAATGTACTCTACATTGGTTTTTTTAAAATTGGTACTATTTATTTTTCTAGTAATACCGGACCAATTATTTCTAACATTATTTAAAAAATCTGAACTTAAATTATTGTTATAAGGACCTTTTTCGTTAGGGTAAATTGTTATATCAAATGTATTTTGTGTTCTTGATTCACCTTGATAAAGATCAATTTCTGGAAAAATTTCATCTACGAAAATCCTTCTTACCGAGCTTAATGAAATTTCATCTAAACTAATATTCTGTGGCCGTCTAGAGGAATAAAATATTGGATCAATTGTATACCACGATAATTTTGCTCTGTAATGACCTGATCTCAAATCATTATTACCAAAGTCATATCCAGTGGCATCTACAGGAATACTTGACAATTTCCAAGATTGAACATCTCTTAAATCAATTCTATTTTGACTTCCCTCAAAATCATCAATATATACACTTGCTATATCATCATAACCAGATTTTCGTGGACTACTAGATCTTAAAAAAGCAAGTTCAGTTTTTATTGAAATATTAGATTGAATATCTGTATCTACATTTGGAAGTTTATTAGCCATCCTTGTTAAAAAAGGAACTTCATTGTAATATGTAGCATTAAGACCAAATGAAGTATTGTTCACAGGTTCAAAACCGTAACTAGATTTTCTGGAAACTGATCTTTCGCTTAGGTTCAATAAAGTTGCTCCAAATTTAAATTTATCACTTACAATATGCTCAATATTAAAACCAGAAAATCTTCTCTTTTGTTGATTGTAAAATGAGTTACTTTCTGTCGAAATTTCTATTGGAATATTTGAGTTTGCAAGTGCTTGATTAATAATATCAACATTTCCTGTTTGATAATTTACTATATAATCAACACCTTCCTGCAATACTCTTCCACCGGCAGTAACAGTGACAGAACCTTGCGGGATATTAAATTCACCGGTATCAATACCATCTCCGGAAGATGATGATTTATACTTACCAACTATTTTAAATTTATTTTTTTGAAAATATTTTTCTGCAGTTGTTTTACCATAGCTATACAGTTCATTAAAAACATATTCATTTTGATTTTTATTAAAGGTTGAATTATCGCTATAGTTTTCATTACTACTTGATCTAAGTTTTTCAAATAAAAATTGCCCAAATGGTTCAATTACAGGAAAAATTAATAATCCTTGGTTTTTAATAATTGTTATTCCTTCAATTGCATCAAAAAAACCATCTCCATCTTCTTGTAAATTGCCATTACTATTCAATCTATCTAATTCAAAAACATTCAATAATCTTTTTTTATCCAATCCACTTGGCCATGTATTATTATCAACAGCTTTAATATAATTGAGTGGTGAAGGATCATTATAATATATATTTAATCTAAAATCATCCATTGATAATTGGTAAGCCCCCAGATTGTAAATATTTTTCATCATTAGCTTCCATACAGGTTGCCTTACATTATTAATATTACTTTTTAGCAACTTGACGACTAAACTTTTCCTTGTTACACTGTTTTGAGATTGATCAACTGAAACAATTCCATCATCAGAAAATTCACCAACTTGGAATATTTCACCATTATAGGAATATTGAAAAGAAACTGCTAATACCTCATCATTATTTAGTGACTGATTGAGAGAAATAAAACCTAGTTGATCATCTAAAGTGTATTCACTCTGATCTAATAATCTAGCGTTTTCTAAAATTGAGTAATCTGAGCCTTCTTTAAATAAATTTCCACCAACAGAAAAACCATTACTCACATTTGAAATATCTCTAATGTTTTCATTCAGAAAATTCTGACCAATTCTGTCGGGATCAAAATTATTAAGCCCATTGGATGGGTTTAAATCTGAATTGTTACTAAGAAAGAAGTTATTTACTAATTTATCTGCACTTGTAAATTTTGGATCAATTTCAGCTAAATCTTGAAAAGCAACGAGATTTCTTACATTTTCAGTATCATTAGACCTATTAGTTATCCAAACCTCTATCCTAGTGATTCTGACCTGCGAATCTATGTAGGGATAGGATTTTAATGAATTATCATAGTTTTTTCTGAAATAGTGTGATAAAAAGTAATGCTTATTACTTTCATAATCTAATGGACTCAGATTAAATTCAGATTGACCTCCACCAGATTTTGAGCTTAGGGTTTTAGACTGAGATCTTTGCTCAGACAATACCGCATCTATAGTTGTATTTCCGAATTTTAATTGAGTTTTTAGCCCAAAAAGATTTTGAGCACCACTTATAAGCGAACTACTAATTGGCATACTTACATTTCCAATTTCTATTTTTTGAATTATATCATCTTCATTAGGTGTGTAATCAAGCTTTATCAAATTTTGAAAATCAAAAGTAGATTGTGAATCATAGTTGGATTTAATATTTAGCTTTTCACCAATTGTCCCATTTAGACTTAAAGAAATAGCTTGGTTAAAATCCAAAGCAATATTACTTTGATTTCTTATTGGAATAGAAGGATTCTCACGCTTACTATATCTTCCACCAATGTCTAATCCTACTGAACCTTGTATGTCTAAATCAATTTCATTACTTCCAAAAATACTTTCAAAAAAACTTGAATTAACATATAAATCTGGAAGTAAGCTACGCTTATTAACATCATCATTTTCATCCTCTAGAATTGAGATTTGTTCTTTAAAATAATTATTAATTAAACTCTTACTAAAGATTTCCCGGTATTCCTTGGGTGTTAGCTTTAATGGTAATCCTGAGGCAATATTTCCTAATTTATTTTCTAGTAAGTATAAGTTTAGTTTTGAATCGTATTTGTACTTTGATATAAAACTTTCAGTGCTTTGTAGCTTAAATTCACCAATATAAACTGCATTATTAATTGTATCTAAACTTATTCGATTTTGAGCATTGACTTTAGAAGAAAGTAATATTAAAAAAAATAATACTGAAAATTTAAATCTAAAGGTCAGCATAAATAAGAATCAAACTATAAATTATTTAGTGCTCTTTTAATTAGAAGTTCAGTTGATATTTCAGGCTCATCTGATTTTATTTTTGAAACTATTTTGGTTGTTTGTTTTCTAGAATATCCAAGCACTTCTAATGCAGAAATCGCTTCTTCACTTTCTTTAGGGATCAGTTCAAAATCATTATCATTATTATCAATTCCAAGAATTTTGTCTTTCAATTCCAAGATTATTCTCTGAGCTGTCTTAGATCCAATCCCTTTTATTGATTGAACTATTGAAACCTTTTCATTTGCAATAGCAGAAACAATTTCAGTTGGACTCAATGAAGAAAGCATTACTCTAGCTGTGCTAGCACCAACTCCAGAGACAGAGATTAATAATCTGAATAATTCTCTTTCTGACTTTGTAAGAAATCCAAATAAAGAGTGAGAATCTTCTTTTATAATCAAATGAGTAAATAATTTAATATTTTCTTCATCAGATAATTTTGAAAAAGTATTAAGAGAAATATTAATACTATATCCAATGCCATTACAATCAACAACTAATTCTGTAGGCGATTTTTCAACTAATCTTCCTCTTATCTGTGTAATCATATATACAATTTACAATTTTCTGTTCTGAGCATCAACAACAGCTATTGCAGACATGTTGACAATTTCTTCAACACTAGCCTTTAACTGCAAAATATGTGCAGGTTTTTCAACTCCCATAAGAATTGGACCGATGGACTGAGCTCCATCCAATTCTTTGATTACTTTATATGTAATATTTGCAGAATCTAAGTTTGGAAAAACAAGGACATTAACCTTCTGACCTGATAATTTAGAAAATTCAAATTTATTTTTGAGCATTAATTTATTAAGTGCAAAATCAGATTGCAAAGGACCATCAACAGTAAGATCAGGGAAACATCTATTAAGAAGTTTTACAGCATTGGAAACTTTTTCAACTGAATCATGAACAGCAGATCCAAAATTTGAGAAAGAAAGCATTGCGATGACTGGTGAAAAACCAAAAACCTCAGCAGTGTAAGCTGTCATTTTAGCAATGTGAGCAAGTTCATTGAATTTAGGATCGATATTAATAGAAGTGTCAGACAAAAAGATAGGACCTTTACTTGTTATCATTAAATTTGTTGCTGCAACTTTTCTAACACCATCTTCTTTACCAATAATTTTTAAAACAGGTTTAATAACCTCAGGGTAACTTCTTGAATATCCAGAGATAAAAGCATCTGCTGACCCTTGTTTTACCATCATACATCCAAAGTAATTCCTATAATTCATTAATTGTCTTGCTTTTTTAAATGAAAGACCTTTGTGTTTCCTTAATTCTACAAATGTTTTAGCATATTTATCTTTAATTTTATCGTGTTTAGATTCACTTAAATCAATAATTTCAACTTCATTTTCATATTCAATTTCACTTCTCATCTTCTCTATTCTTTCTCTGTTTCCAAGCAATATTGGAATCCCAATACCTTCCTCATGGACAATTTGAGCTGCTTTTATTACATCTAATTTATCAGCCTCAGGGTATACAATTCTCTTTGGATTATTTTTTGCTTTTGAAATAAGTAATCTTGTAATCTTATTGTTATTTCCTAATCTTGAAGCAAGTTCGTTCTCATACTTATCCCAATCTTCAATTTTTTCTCTTGCAACACCAGAACTAATTGCAGCTCTTGCAACTGCCAACGGCACTGTCGTAATTAATCTTTGATCAAATGGTTTTGGAATAATATAGTCTCTACCAAAAGCAAGTTTTTTTTCACCATACGCAATATTCACATATTCTGGTACAGGTTCTTTTGCAAGCTTTGCCAAAGCGTGTACTGCAGCCATTTTCATTTCTTCATTTATTTTAGATGCCTTGACATCAAGAGCTCCTCTAAAAATAAATGGAAATCCAAGTACATTGTTAACTTGATTTGGATGATCACTTCTTCCAGTTGCCATGATAATGTCATCTCTGGTGCTTATTGCAAGCTGATAACTTATTTCTGGGTCAGGATTAGCCATAGCAAAAACAATTGGATTTAAAGCCATTGTCTTTAGCATTTCAGCAGTAAGCATATTTGATTTTGATAAACCAATAAAAATATCTGAATTTTTTACAGCATCACTTAATGATTCAACATCATTTCTATTGGATATAAAATCTTTTTTTTCTGAAGTTAAGTTATCTCTTTTTTCATTTAACGGTCCCTTGCTATCAAACATAATTATGTTTTCAGCTTTAACCCCTAATGCTTTATATATTTTTCCACATGATATTGCAGCAGCTCCTGCTCCGCAAATAACCATTTTAACTTCATTAATTTTTTTGTCAGCAATTTCTAATGCATTTATTAATGCTGCTCCAGAGATAATTGCAGTTCCGTGCTGATCGTCATGCATTACTGGAATGTCCAACTCCTCAACCAACCTTCTTTCAATTTCAAAAGCATCAGGAGCCTTAATATCCTCTAAATTTATTCCTCCAAATGTTGGTGAAATATTTTTTACTGTTTGAATAAATTCCTCAATATTATTTGTATCAACTTCAATATCAAAGACATCAATGTCAGCAAAAATTTTGAACAGAAGTCCTTTTCCTTCCATAACTGGCTTTGAAGCAAGAGGCCCAATATCTCCTAAACCAAGTACAGCTGTTCCATTAGAAATTACAGCAACCAAATTTGACTTGGATGTATATTTGTAAACATCATCAGGGTTTTCATTTATTTCTAAACATGGATAAGCTACGCCAGGTGAGTAAGCTAAAGATAGATCTCTTTGAGATTGATGACTTTTTGTTGGTACAACTTTAATCTTCCCAGGGTTGGGCTTTGAATGATATACTAATGCTTTATGTCGCTCTCTTCTTTGGCTCACCTACTTTATAAAATGATTAAATACTAAGTCTCCTATGCAATATCCTAACCCTAAAAACAATGGATAGATGATGAACAACCATATGTAATCAAAAAAATTATAATTATTTGGTTCGTTTTTTGTAAAACTATTTAGGAAATCATACCAAGAAGCAATCCCTAATTTTGAAACCAAAATATTACACATGATCGCTATCACTAAAATAAAAACACCAATTATATATAGTCTAAGCATAAGTTTCAAAAATAGTCAATTCAAAATATCTCAAATCAATAATACATTTTAAATTATATTTACAGGCCACAGTGAGAGTATTTAAAGACATATTCATATTTATTTTAGTAATATTTTCCTATAATTTATCAGCTCAACTTAGCAAGATTCATTATATACCCCCACTAACAGCAACTGATGCTGCATCTCTAAGTATTGGTGATCAATATTTTTACATTTCAACACCCAGTAAAACTCCTGTGAATTATAAAATTTTAACAGGACTAGGTACAACTTGGGCTGAAGGAACTGTTTCCAATGCTAACCCAGTGCTCACATCCGCAGTTAATGCGGCAAATTACTATCAACATTTATTCATTAGACCAAATGAATATGAACAAGTAATAAGAAGAGGATTTGTGGTCGAAGCAGATTCTGAAGTTTATGTATCAGTACGATTCAATGCTACAATCTTAGCTAACGGAGATTTTTATCATGGTGGTGCTATTGTATCAAAAGGAGAATCAGCACTTGGTAAGAGATTTATGGTTGGAACGTTGAGAAATAGATATTCAGGCAATATTTCTTTTGCATCAGTAATGGCAACTGAAGATAATACTATTGTCAAATTTAATCTCAAAAGTGGAGTAGCTACTTACGGAGGCAAAGTGAATGAATTTGAAGTTGTTTTACAAAGTGGCGATTCTTATTTAGTTTCAAACGGTGACAATTATAACGGTTTAATTGGTACTATCATTGAATCAGATAAACCAATTGTTGTGAATACTGGCTCTGGGACAGGAAGCATTGCAGAAAATAATGGTGGACAAGATTATGGAATGGATCAAATTGTAGGAGAAGATTTTATTGGATCTGATTACATTTTTATAAAAGGAGATGGTGAAAATGATTGGGAAAAAGCAATTGTTATTTCCAATCAAGACAATACTGATGTTTATGTTAATGGAGAGTTTTGGAGAACACTTCAAGAATCTGAATTTGCTGTAATAAGTCAATATACATCACAGAATAACATGTATATAAGCACAAATGATTCAACCAAAAAATTATTCGCATATCAAACATTGGGAAGAGTGTACACGAGTGCTCAATCCAGAGCTGCTAATCAAGGAATGTATTTTGTTCCTCCTTTAAGTTGCTCAACAAGAGGAAATGTTGATAATATTGCTAGAATTGATAATGTTGCCAACAAAAACTACACTGGTGCAGTTACATTTATCACAAAAAAAGGGGCTGAAATTTTTATAAATGGTCAAGAAATCTCAACAGTTTCTGACTCAGATGGGCCTAATAATGTTACGGGTAGAGATGATTATGTTACTTATAGAGTTGATAATTTGAGAGGAAACATTTCAGTTACAGGAGATGATGAACTTTATGTAGCTTATTTTAATTACAATACAGCTGCAACAACTGCAGGGTTTTATTCTGGATTTGCAAAACCGCCAAAATTTGATTTGGATGTTGATTTACAAACCCTTGGTAGTTGCGTCAATGAGGATGGTTCATCAAACATAACTTTAAAAGCATCTGATACTTCTAATTTTGATAGAATTGTCTGGGAAATAAAAAATAATCTTGGAAATTTTATATCTACCGGAGTCGAAGGAGAAAGTTTTACACCACAACAATCTGGAACTTACAGACTAAAAGGAATTTTAGATTGTACATCACAAGAGTTTGTATCAACTGAAATTCCTGTAAGTATTTGCCCAGCAGACTTTGATAAGGATGGAATAATTGACAACATTGATCTTGATCTAGATAATGATGGAATTATTAACTCATTCGAATCTAGAGGGAACGGAGTTTTCAATTTTACTGACCTTTATAACCCAATTATAAATCTTGAAAATGAAAGTAGTCCTATCATGGATATTGCAAGTCTTACAATAGTTGAAGATAGAGCAGATACTCATGATAGAACAGAATCAACGGATAGATTCACATCAGAAATTAAACCAG
>Ga0213864_10000881_pt1 | contig 13676 bp, 13 predicted proteins | sample PICome_5_FD_160078 | JGI IMG/M metagenome (GOLD analysis project Ga0213864, IMG submission 160078) | Coastal seawater microbial communities near Pivers Island, North Carolina, United States - PICO247 | ecosystem: Environmental > Aquatic > Marine > Coastal | place: USA: North Carolina... | reverse complement strand
ATGGGATTATTTTTTAAAAAAAAATGGCCTTTCGATTTGGGATTATTTTAAAACCCAAAGACCAAAAAATTTAACAACAATGATTACTCTGGATCTTTCATCTCTTAATAAGACAATGACAAGAGCATCCAATTATCATGACTATGAAATTTTCAAAATAAAACTTGATGGAACTGAGAATGATTACATGAAAATTCATAAAATAAGAAATTTATACCCAAAAAAAAGAGTCATTGTTGATGCAAATGAGTCAATAGCAATCAGAGACTTGGGTAAATATTTAGATTACGCTGAGAGATTTAATATTGAAATGATAGAACAACCAATGAAAGTTGAATTCGATTTTTTACTGAAAGACATCAAAGCAAAAACAATCATATGTGCTGATGAATCATGTCATATATCAAGTGATATCGAAAGAATTAGTCAATATTATGGCGCAATTAATATAAAGTTAGATAAATCTGGAGGACTAACTGAAGCGCTGAATATGGTTAAAGCAGCCAAAAAAAAAGATCTAAAAATTATGTCAGGATGCATGCTATGTACATCACTAGGGATTGCTGCATCTCAAATAATTGCTTACCAAGCAGATTATATTGATCATGATGGACCACTATTTTTGGAGAAAGATAGAGATCACGCTCTTTCATATCATACAGACAAAGTCTCAATTGCTAGAAGTTGCTTGTGGGGATGAATGATGGATATAGTTCAATTACTCAACGCCAAGAGAGTACTACCATCAAAATCAGTCATTAAAAATCTCACTCTTTTATCAAAGCAGTATGGTATTGAAACGTACCTGGTTACTACTAGTGATAAAAAATATATTTTAAAATTAAATAAACAGCCTACAAACCAGCTTACAGTTTTAAAAGAGATCTATGAGGACCTGCGGGATGTTAAATTTATTTCCTTGAAGATTTATTATTCTGATAACGATCTATTGCTGATGGAATATTTTGAAAATGATAAAAATTATATTCCTGCAATTGACGATTATGAAATACTTGCAAAATTTATCTCAGAATTACATTCAAAAAAAGGTGTGTCTTATGGTTATGGATATTCGACATATTTAGGTAATTTATTACAAAATAATGAAAAATCATCAAGTTGGACTAAATTTTTTTTGGAGAAAAGATATGATTATTATCTGGAGATATTACTCAATAAATCCATAATCGATAATATAAGGTACAATAAGTACAAAAATTTTAGGGAAGTAATAAAAGAGAATTTACCAGAACCAAGTCATCCATCTCTTTTGCATGGTGATATTTGGAGAGGAAATATATTAATTAATAGACAAGCTAAAATTCATAGATATCAAATAATTGACCCTGCGATATTTTATGGAGACTATGAATATGAGTTGGCATACATCTATCAAAATGGAACATTTGGCAGAGGCTTTTACGAATGCTATAACGAAATAAATAAAATCAGTGATGAATTTTGGGACTTCAAAATTTTGATATATCAGATTATTCCACTCATGCAATACGCAATATTGGAAAACAAGTATTATTTGAGAGAAATCGATAAAATAATTGATTATTTTGGAAGACCTTGACGCATATAGCTATTAATACTTCATTTATCTAGTAATTTTACTATAATATTTAAATCATGTAATTGAGATAGAAATAATGCAAATGTATATAAAAAAAATATTCTTACTAATCTCATTTTTCTTATTACCACTAATTCAATATTCTCAAGCTGATGAAGTAACTGCTAAGAAGTGTATTCAATTTTCTCAGATTGGATTACATCAACCGGCAATTGCTAATTGCCAAAAAGCATTAAATGAGGACACAAACCAGACTAGAAAAGATTTACTATTTGCTCTTGCAAATTCATATTATTCTCTTAACAACAATCAATTAGCCAAAGAAAGTATCAATAAATTATTTGAGGTGGATAGAAAACCAAATGCAGATACTTTCTACCTAGCAGGGTTGATTGATCTAAATTTAAATAATTATTCAAGAGCATCTAATTTAATTGAAAAATCAATAGAACTTGGCAAGACAGGAATTGACACAAAAAGACAATATTCACGAGCATTATTCAAATCCGGGGAAGAATATAAAGCCATATTAATTCTCACGGGTTTAAAATATGAAACTCCGAATGATATTCAAACAATATCCCAACTGGCTGAAAACTACATCATCATGGGTGATACAGAAAGAGCTAAAAAATTAACACATGAGATTATAGAGATTAACCCTGATTATTCATATTCATATTATCTAGACCACCTCATATCAAGACTCAAAAACGATGACAACTCAGCTTTAGTAAGTCTAAATAAGGCTATCATGCGAGATAGGGATAATACAAAATTCTTAACCGAAAAAATTAAATTACTTGGCTCTCTAAAAAAATTTGATATGGCAAAATTTAATATTTCTATTTTAGATGATACAATTAAAAATTCTGAAATAATTTCTGAGCTTACAAACGAAATAAGAAATGCTGAAGTATCAGATAACCTTGAAAGAGCTCAGCTAAACATTAAATCCAAAAACTACGAAGAAGCACTAAAATATTATGATAAATTAATTAGTGATAACACTTCTGATCCATTCTTATATTTTGAGAGGGGGCAAATCCTATACATACTAAAAGATTATACAAATGCGGAAATTGATTTAAAGAATGCATTATCCTTAAATCCAGATTTACAGAGTAAAAACATACATTTCATCATTGGAAAAAATTACTATCAAATGGGGAATATAGAAAAATCAATCGAATACATAGATTATGAACTAAGATACAATAATTCAAACACAAAGGCCCTCAAATGGCAAATTAGAACTTTATTCGAACAAGGGAACTATGCAGATGCAGAGTTATATGCCAATAGGTTAATTAATATAAATCCAAAATCCCCTGATGGATATGCGATACTAGGAGATATAAAACTGCTTATGGGTAAAATTTCAGAAAGTAATGACCTTCATAACAAAGTAATTGAAATTGATCCAAATTATAAAATTGCAACCAAAAAGAAATTAAATTAAAAAGTTAAATTTTTTCTTCTAAATCTAGATAAAAATATATATAACTAATCTTACTTTAATAGAATTTATCGCATACAAAATAATGCGTAAAATAATTTTACAATGGGAGAGAATATGTCAAATACACCTTGGAAATCAGATCAATGGCTTACTAGCCAATGGAACTTCGCCCCAGAAGTTACAAAGGAAATAAATTTTCCTGAAAAAATACAAATACATGATGTAACACTGCGTGATGGTGAACAACAAACAGGAGTTGCATTTAATTATGATGATAAAATTCGTATTGCTGAGGCATTAGCAGAAGCTGGTATCCATAGAATTGAAGCGGGTATGCCAGTTGTCTCACATCAAGATGCAAAAGTTGTTTCAGATCTTGCAAAAAGAAATCTTGGACCTGAAATATTTTCATTCGCAAGATGCATGGTTGATGATGTGCAAAGAGCTGTAGACGCAGGTGTATCAGGTGTTGTTATGGAAGTTCCATCAAGTCAGCATCTAATTGAATTAGGTTATAGATGGGAATTTGAACGAGCTGTGGATTTATCTATTGAGTCTACAAAATATGCTCATGATCAAGGATTGAAAGTGGTATTTTTCCCAATCGATTTCACAAGATCTGATTTAAAATGGGTTATCGACTTAATTGAGAAAGTTGGTAATGAAGGACATATGGATCATCTGGCATTAGTTGATACTATGGGAGCAACTTCGATTCACGCGATGCCATATTTTGTAAATGCAATCAAGCAAAGAATTAAAGTTCCACTCGAAGCTCACTTCCATCAAGATTTCGGACTTGGTATTGCCAATACATTGATGGCTGTATCAATGGGTGTTGAGGTAATTCACTCAACAGTTCTTGGCTTAGGCGAAAGAGCTGGTAACGTTCCAACAGAGGAAACTGTGATGGCTCTAAAGACTCTTTATAATAAAGACATTGGCATTAAAACAGAAAAACTAAAAGGAATTGCTGACCTCGTTACAGAACTTGCTGGCGTGAGAGTGCCATCCAATAGACCGATAGTTGGTGATGATCTATTCAATGTTGAGTCTGGTATTATTGCAAACTGGTTAATTAATTGTGGATATGAAAATCAAACAGAACTATTCCCATTTAGACCAAGCATGGTTGGGCAAGCTGAACCTGAGATAGTTATTGGTAAAGGCTCTGGTATTGACTCTATTAAAGATAGATTAAACAGATTCCAAATAAAAGCAGATGATAAGCAAGCAATGGATATCCTTTTAGCTATCAAAGATTGGGGTCTAAAGCATAAGAGACTTATGAACGATGATGAATTCAGAGCTATAGCTGAAGAAACACTATCATAAAGGAAAAGACATGAAGATAGATCATTACGCCCGTGGTGGGTTCAACGTCAGCTACGAGGAGAGAGTCTCCCCTGCTGATTTAAGAAAACAGAGAATTGACAAAGCTAGAGCTGAACTCAAGAAAGCGGGATTGGATGCCATCCTTGTTTGGAAAGATGAGAACCAAAGATATCTAACAGATCTCAGACCTCAAATAATCCATGGTAAATCTTCATGTTTGAATGGTGCATTACTAATTGAAAACGAAGACCCAATACTTTTCTGTTCAGGAGGCGAAAGAGACAGGATTGATAGAACAATGCCGTGGATCAAGGAAGTTCATACAATTCCAATTATTGAAGAGAAAGCTCTTATTCACGGTCTAGTGAAGGATATTCTTGGACCAGTCCTCAAGAAGTACAAAATAGACAAAGGTAAACTTGGTTTAGATGAGTCAAATGTCATCTTCCACAAAGCTTTGCAAGAATATTTCCCAGACCTATCCATAGAAGATGGTGATACTCCAATGCAAAATGCAAGGATGATAAAACTGCCTGGAGAAATTGCTATGCTTGAAGAAGCAACAGCGATTGCCGATGCTGTTTGCGCTACTGCTATCAACTCAGTGCAAGAAGGTGTTAGAGAATGTGATATAGCAGCAAACGCAATGCATACTTTATACTCACTGGGCGGCGAATATTCGCATGTTACAACTCCTTTTGTTGCTTCAGGTGAACACATGGCACCTCCCAACAGAATTTGCTCAGATAAAATTGTAAGAGATGGTGACCTAGTTTTCATTGATATTGGTGCAGCTTGGAATGGATATTTTGGTGATATGGCAAGAACCGTTTACTGTGGAACTCAGGCATCTTTTCCATCAAAAGAGCAGCGAAATGTATATAGTGCTGTTTATTATGGATTGAAGGCTGGTATTGCTGAAATGCGTCCTGGCAGAACAAACAAAGATGCTGCCAATGCACTTATCAACGAGGCATCTAAATTTGGACTTGGTGGACGTTTTCTATCTCTATTCATTGGTCATGGAGTTGGTATAGGAGCAAATGAACCACCGTATATTGGTGAAACACTACCTGGAGCGCCTGAATACGAATTCAAACCTGGTATGGTATTCGCAGTTGAGCCTCTAATATGGATTGATGGTGTAAGAGGTGGTGGTGGAGTCAGACTTGAGGAAATGGTTTTAGTCACAGATGACGGTCCTCACATCATGTCTCGTACTCCATTTGACGAGAGATTAATCGAAGTAAAATAATTTTATAAAAAAGGGAACTGGATTATGGCAAAAACAAAAATATTTATAACTCAACCAATTGCTCAAAGTGCAATTGATAGACTTGAAGCAAGAGGAGATGTAGAGCTAAAAATACACCCAGATGCATCAAAAATCATACCATATGATACATTACTCGAAGAGGTTAAGGGTTGTGATATTTTATACTGCCTACTTCATGATGTTGTTGATAAAAAAATCATGCAAGCTAATCCAAATCTCAGAGCTGTAGCATCTCAATCAATTACACCAGATAGAATTGATGTCAAAGGAGCAACGGAGATTGGTATGCCAGTTACTGTAATACCGGCGGTCGTAACAGATGCTACTGCTGATATTGCTTTTGGATTGTTGTTATGCGTAGCTCGAAGAATTCTTGAAGCAGATAGATTTGTTAGAGCTGGTGGTTACCCAGGTGCACAATCTGCTATGTTCCTTGGAGGTGATGTTTCAGGCAAAACACTTGGATTAGTTGGAGGAAGAGGGAGAATCGGAAAAGCAACTGGACTCAGGGGCAAAGGTTTTGGAATGAAAGTACTTTATTGGGGACCTAACAGAATGGAACTAAGTGAAGAAAAAGAGTATGGGTTTGAATATGTTGAATTTGATGAACTATTTAAACAGTCAGATTTTGTCTCGGTCCATGCAGCAGAACGTCCTGAAACCATTCATTTAATCTCAGATAGAGAATTTAAGCTCATGAAAAATTCAGCATACATAGTTAATTCAGCTCGTGGCCCAATTATTGATGAAAAAGCTCTTGTTAGAGCTCTTCAAAACAAAGAAATCGCTGGTGCTGGGCTTGATGTTTATGAAAATGAACCGCAAATTGAAAAAGAACTCTTTGAAATGGATAATGTTGTATTAGCACCACATTTGGGTTCTGCTGGTAAAGACGTCAGAGAAGGAATGGCTCATCGTGTAGTTGATAATATTGAAGCGCTAATTGATGGAAAAACTCCACCAAATTGTGTAAACCCTGAAACTCTAAGTAAATAGGTGAAACATGAAAAATACTCCTCTAGTTGTTGTTACTGATAGCCCTTTTCCATCTTTGGATCCTGCAAAAAAAGCGCTTGAAGCTGCAAATGCAGAAGTCATACAGGCTCCAAGCAATTCTGAAGAAGATATCATAAAAGCAGCAGAAAATGCAGACGCAATACTTGTAACCTATGCAAAACTTAATGAAAATATTTTAAGGAGCCTAAAAAAGTGTAAAGCAATAGGTAGATTTGGGATTGGTGTAGATAACATTGATCTTAAAGTTGCTGGAGAATTAGGCATTTCTGTAAATTATGTTCCAGATTATTGTCTGGATGAGGTATCTGACCAAGCTATGGCAATGATAATTTCAATGGCTAGGAAAATTCCTCAATCAAACAAATTAGTGCAAGCAGGTCGTTGGGAAATGCCAGCAGTCGTTCCGATTTATAGACTTAGAGGAAAAACTGTGGGATTAATTGGCTTCGGAAATATCCCAAGATTAATGGCACCAAAGGCTCAAGCATTTGGTTTTGATGTGGTCGCATGCGATCCATATGCTCCGCAGGAAGTATTTGATAAATATGGCGTTAAAAGTGTGTCAATGGACGAATTATACGAAACATCTGACTTTATCTCAGTTCACGCTCCCCTGCTTCCAGAAACAAAAGGCTTAGTTAACATGGAAGCTTTCAAGAAGATGAAAAAAACAGCGGTAATAGTGAATACAGCTCGTGGTCCTCTAATCAATGAAAAAGATTTAATTCAAGCACTTGATAATAATGAAATTGGTGGTGCTGGATTAGATGTTGTTGAAACAGAACCCCTTCAAGCTGACTCACCGTTAATTGGCCGAGATAATGTTATATTAGCTCCACATACTGCGTTTTATTCTGTTGAAGCTCTTGAAGAATTACAAACAAAAGCAGCTTCTGATGTAGCTAGGGTATTAAATGGGGAAAAACCAATTTATCCAATCAAAGCATAAGTTAATTGATTATACCACTCCTTGATAATATCAAGGGTGGTTTATCATTAAAGGAAAAATTTGTAATCTTTCCAACTATTATTTCATGATCACCACCAGGAAATATTGAGTGTATAACACACTCAAAATTTGCAACACACTCTTTTATCTTTGGTAATTTATTATCGCTCATTTCCCAATTTACATCATTAAATTTATCATTTGATGGAGTTGAAAATTTTTTTAATAGATCTTTTTGGTGAGAAGATAAAACATTAACCTCGAAGAGTCTCCTATACTTAAATGCTTCAATACTCGGGGCATTTTTTGAAATTCCCCACATAAGCAGTGGAGGTTCAAGTGATAATGAGGTGAATGAATTAATTGTTAGTCCAACAGGTTCAAGATCTTCACTTGAAGTAGTTACAATTGCCACACCGGTTGTGAAGCAACCAAAAGCCTGTCTTAGTTCATTCTGATCCATCTAAAATTAGTATATCTTTTTTGTATTAAGTTGCTCTGATAATTGGTCTAGCGCTTGTTTCAAGTTATCATGAATAGGAATACCATTTTTCTTTCTTTCATTAAAAAGATTATTCGATCTTTCACCAGGTAACCTAACTTCGTCAAAGCCAGGCAATACACTAGAACCTTTCATTTGCTCCCACACATCATCTATATTTCTTTTAAATTGATCCACATCTGTGAATGCAGCAATATCAACCGCTATAATAAAATGACCTGTGTTTGTAAAACTTTTTGCATCAGCATTGAAGTCAACTACAGCTTTACCAAATGCAGCACCATTTAAAGTTCCTGCAAGAATCCCAAACATCAGAGCCAAACCGTAGCCTTTTGCTTCACCAATTGGTAATAAAAAGCCTTCACTTGATTTGGAGGGATCTGTTAATGGTTTCCCTTCTTTATCAATCATCCATCCAACAGGCATTTCTTCTTTTCTTTGTAATTTTTCTTTGACTTTACCATATGCCGCAACTGTTGTAGCCATATCTAAAACAATAGGCGGTCTCTTCATGCTAGGAATTGATATTGCTATTGGATTTGTTGATAGAAGTAGGTCAGTGCCACCCCATGGTGGTACATGGTTAGAACTGCCAACAGCTACATATATTCCAATCATATCTTCTTTTAGAGGAATTCTTGCATACAGTGAGGCAGGACCAGCATGGTTTGATGAGTTAGCGCCAACCCATGCCACACCATGATCCTTTGCTTTTGCCACTGCAATATTTGCAGCTTTTTCCATGACTAAATGCCCCATCGCATTATCACCATTTAATAGTGCCATAGCACTTTTTTCTCTCACAATACTTATATTTGGGTTTTTATTTATACCCCCCGCAATCAATCTTTTTACGTACTGAGGTAATCTAAATACACCATGTGTATCAACACCAAGCATATCTGCTTCAGTCATAAGATTAGATACTATGCTCGCATCATTTTCTGGAAGCCCAACCTCTAAAAGTATTGTTTTGATGTAATCTTTTAATTGCGCTTCTGTTACATTTTTAAATTTATCTGACATCTGATCATCCCTTCCCTGAAACATATCTAAAAAAGCATAATTTACACGATAGTGTTTTATAATTTCCCTATATAATGATATTCTAAATTTGTAATATAGGGAATAAATAAATGCCAGTTTATTGGATCGCAAGAGCAAAAATTATAGATCAAGAATCTTATAAAAAATATGCTGATAAAGCTGGCGGTATTGTTGAGAGTTTTGGTGGAAAATTCTTAACAAGAGGAGGAAATTTTAAAATTATGGAAGGAACTGATAATTTCACTAGGTTCGTGGTTGCAGAATTTCCAAATATGGAACTTGCTGAAGAATGTTTTAACTCTGATGCTTACAAAAATGCAGCCAAAAATCGTCGTAATGGATCTGGTGAAGTAGAAATCGTTTTCGTTGAAGCCAATTAAAATATATAAATTAGGAGAAAATAATGACAGCCAATATAATAAAATTTGAAGATAGACCAAATTTTGACAGAGGTGATGGTGTATCAACAGCATTACTTTACGGAAAAGATAATGCAGAAGGAATTATATTTACCTCAGGCTTTACTACATTCCCAACTGGAAGAGCTGCACCTATGCACAGCCATAACTGTTGTGAACAAGTTTTAATAATATCCGGAAAAGGTGAAGTTGAATGTGGGGGTGTTAAAACAGAGCTTAAGTCTATGGATACATCATTTATTCCTGCAAACGTTCCCCATAGATTCAATAACATCGGTGATGAACCACTTACAATATTTTGGATATATGGCGAAACAAATGTCACCCGTACATTTACTGAAACCGGTGAAACTGTTCAACATTTATCTTCAGGAGATAAAGTTACCAAATGATTGCTTCATTTCAAAATGTATCAATCATAGGTGTTGGACAAATGGGCAATGGCATTGCCAAGAAAATTGATCAAACTGGTAAATTAAAATCTATTTTTGAAATTAATTCTGAACTATTGATAGATTTTGAAAAGAGAACTGATTTAGATATCAATGATTTTAATAATGGGCTTAGAAATTGCAATATTCATCTATTTATTGTCCCAAGCACCAAAGAAATAAGGAATTTTCTATTCGACTCAGATGGTATTAATCAAATAACTAGTGGATCGGTAATTGTTGATTTAACAACATCAAACCCTGAAGAGAGTATTAAACTTGCAGAAGAATTGAACGATTATAACATTGACTATCTAGACTGTGGAATGACCGGAGGTGCTCAGGGCGCCGCAAATGGAACATTAACATTAATGATAGGTGGAGAGAGAGATACTATCCAGAAAGCAAAAAGTATCCTCGAGTCTTTTACTAACAAATTAGTTCATGTCGGTAGAACAGGTTCAGGACATGCAATGAAGCTCATCCATAACATGGTTACGCACACTATTTTTCTTGCAACAGTTGAGGGTGTTAGAGGAGCAAAAGAACTTGGCATTGATCCCAATATAGTTATTGATGTATTTAACTCTGGCAATGCTCGAAGCTTCATATCAGAAAAAAGATTTCCAAACCACATATTATCAGAAAAATGGGATGCAAAATCTCGTGTTTCAAATCTTTATAAAGATCTAAGTATGGTTACCGATGCTCTGAATAACCTCCAAATTAAATGTCCATTCGGAAACTTAACAACTGAATTACTTAAAAACGCAGTAGATCAAGGTCTATCAGATACAGACTTTTCGAAGTTATATCTTGATTACTACAAACTCATCAATGAATAGAAAATGGTAAAATAATGAATAAAATATATTGGGCAGGATACCACCCTGAAAGATCAGTTCAAGCAAAAGGAATACTGTATTTAAAAAAGAAACTAGAACAAATTTATCCAAATAATTTAGAATTTAAGTTCGTGTCAGATGTAGGAGACTTAAATTACAATGCTATTGATTTATTGAGACTAGTTGAAGAAGGTGAAATTGATTGCTGTTATTTTTTTTCAAGTTATCTAACTGAAAGAGTAGAAGAATTAAATCTTTTTGAAATCCCATTCCAAATCTCATCACGTGATCAAGTATACAATCTCCTTGATGGAAGCGTTGGAGATTACATATCACAAAAAGTTGAAGATAACACAGGCTACAAAGTTCTTGGCTATTGGGATAATGGTATTCGACATATCTCATCAAATAATCGACATATAAAATCATTTGAAGATTGTCAGGCTTCTTCAATTCGTATTGCAAATAATAAAATGCATGAAGATGTTTTTAGAGCCATTGGCTTTGAACCAAAGTTCATAGATGTAAAAAAATTAAAAAATGCTGTTATCACAAATGAAGTTAATACCCAAGAGAATCCCCTCACCAATATTATTAACTACGGAATCGAAGACTACCACCCATACATAACTCTATCGTCGCATTTATTTGGAACATCAATATTACTATGTAATAAGAAAAAATTTTATGATTGGGATCAAGATTTTAGAGTTCATCTTCAAGAACAACTAAAAGAAGCCACTAAGTATCAAAGAGCATTAGCAATGGAAGAAGACATTACATGTATGAAACTATTGAAAGAAAAGGGGACAAAAATTTTGGAGATTGACACTAACTTTAGAAATCAATTGAAGTCCATTGCCTTTAATATTGGCGAAGCAGAAGTAAAGAAATTTCCAAAAGATATACAACAGAAGTTTAATGAGTTAATTTAAAACTCAGAAAATATCATCCATTCTGCTTGGTAAAATAATCTCTTTGCCTTCTTTTGCGGAGAGATCCATTGCCATTGTCATGAGCAAATTTCTATGACCATCTTGAGCAGTGGCATGAGGTGTTGATTGTCCAGTACATAATCTTGTATACCAAGTATTTGTTTCTTCTCTCATTGGCCCCCAGAATTGTCCTCCTTGAATATCCCCAGCTGGATAACTTGTTAAGAAATCAACATGTCTTCCTTGCGGAGGCGCATATTCTCTGGAAGTATACCCCGCACCTTGAGCAATATTTGATGCCAATACTAAATCACGATGTGTATCTTCAATATCAATAACACCTTCTGTTCCAACTATCCCAATTTCTAGACCATATACTGACCCTGGCCAAACTTCTGGAAGTGCCCATGAAATGTTCATACTCCAAATAGTTCCATCATCCATTGTAAAAATGCCAAATGTTGAGTCTTTGGTTCCCCATTGATTTAAGACACCATCTACTGATTTTGCATAAACACTTACAGGATTTTTTCCTTCCATTAACCACATTGACATATCAAGACTGTGCGTTCCAGAAACAACCATTGGTGTCAGATTTTGTCTATCATTTGTCTTATTAATTGTTGCGATTGGAACCATTTTATTCATAAATGCCCTTGTTACAACTGAATGAACATGCCCAATCTGTCCTGTTGTAAGTCTTTCTTTAACTGCAAGAAAACGCCTTCTGAAACGGTTAGTGTAACCCAGAACTGCGTCAATATTATTAGACTCAATTTCATCAATGATACGGCGCGAGTCTTGAGGATTTGTTGCGAGTGGTTTTTCAATGAATAATGCATGACCCATTTCTATTGCTTTTAGAGTTGGTTCAACGTGAGCATTTTCTTCCGTAGCGATTATAACAGCAGTAACCTCATTTCTATTTAAGAGTTCATTGAAGTCTGTAGTATAAAAATCAGCATCACAATCTGCAGCTAATTTCTCAGCGACATCTTTTCTAATATCACATAATCCAAGCCACTTTACACCAGGGTAGTCTCTAGCCAATTCAGCTCTTATTCTTCCAATTGTTCCGCAACCAATTACTGCAAGTCCAATATCTTTCATTAATTTTGCTCCTCTTTCAGTGGATCTATATTCATTGGAAGATTTATAGGCTCTCCCCTCTCCGCAGATAGATCTGCAGCTTGGTAGAGTTCCATCACCACTCGAGCTTCCCTTGGTTTAACAATAACTGGTTTATTAAATAGTATTGCGTCAATGAAGTTATTTGTCTCTTCAGCCATTGGACCTGCGTTAACATGGGCCACGGGTTCCCCAGGCATCGATGACATAGGATATTCTATTCCCCTCTCACCTGTCATGATTGTTACATCATTATGAGAGTCGTCAACCATAATAGCCCCTTTAGAACCAACAAATTCCATCTTGGTTGAAGAGTAGTTCGGATAACTTGGAGGTAAAACCCAGCCTGCACCAACTGTGATTACTGTACCATCATCAAGTGTAACCATTATAAATTGGCAGTCTGCAGAGTTTGAATTTTTAATTAAAACTTTTTCAACTTGCTGAGAATATACTCTAACAGGTTTTCTTGGAGCCAAACACCAAAGAGCATAATCTAGATCATGGGTTGCTTCCATGGCTGCAGGAGACAATCTTGTTCTTCCAACAATTCTCTTTGATAATTGTTGAGTTATGTTACGGGTAATTAACACACTTACAGGTTCGCCAAGAGTCCCGTCAAGGAATTTTTCTCGAACATAAGCGTATTTTGATCGAAATCTTTGAGAATAACCAATTGTAAATTGTAATTTATTTTTTTCAGCAAGAGTTATCAATTCATCCGCTTCGGTTAATGTACGTGCTATTGGTT
>Ga0213864_10000876_pt1 | contig 13744 bp, 4 predicted proteins | sample PICome_5_FD_160078 | JGI IMG/M metagenome (GOLD analysis project Ga0213864, IMG submission 160078) | Coastal seawater microbial communities near Pivers Island, North Carolina, United States - PICO247 | ecosystem: Environmental > Aquatic > Marine > Coastal | place: USA: North Carolina | collected... | reverse complement strand
ATTTGGATCTGTAGCGGCAACATAATATTTAGCGTGGTCTTCAAAACCTTCGCCAGAAGGAAGTAATTGATACCCAACCTCAATAGTTCCATCCGTAGTTGTAATTATTTTTTCAAAAATTGTCCTTTGCTCTTCAGACAAAGGTAAAATAGGATCTTTAGACGGGTTATGATATCCCCATTGATAAAATGTATCATTACTAGGTGTTGTCATTTATCTAGCTCGTAAGTCCATGATATACTAAAACTATAGTTTCCGTTCTTCGGGTTCCACGTTTCTGTCGGCGCATTTATAAAATATTTTCTAATACCTGGCTCATTGGCTGGGCTTAGTTCTTTAAGTAAGTCTGCAATTTGAGTTGCTGTTGGCTCGACTATACTTGGTTTTTTAAGAAGGAGAGGGTTTCTAGTTTTGCCATACGGCAATTTAGTGTAGTCTAAGACTAAACTTATATTGACATCCCTTTTGTATTCTGTCCTGCCACCAATGTATTGTAGGATTGGGCCGGTTGGACGACCGATGACGGGAATTACAGCGAATACATCTCCTGGGTAAGTGTCGTTAACAGATATATCCTCAGATAAAACACCAGATATAATATTTGTAGGTCTATTGTCAAACTGTAGACTATAGGTTATTTCGCCTGTAAATTCATTGGTAGATAAAGATATAGAATTAGGTGAAGAGTTAAGCTCGACAGCGACTAGGTTATTAGCGCGTTTATATACATCTGAAACAAACCCATATTTACCAGAGTTAGATATTTCATTGTATTTTAATTGCGCGTTCTCAAATCCAGTTCTAACCCCATAATTATTAGAGTTAGGATCATTTCTCTCTTGAATATGATAACCGCTAGGTGTATACTCACTAAGACCTCTAACAGAGCCATCAATGGAAACACTTACAAACGGGCTACTTGTTGATGAGCTAATTGAAGCGGACCAGTTCTCAAGAGTGTTTCCGCTAGCCATGATCCAAGTTTCTGTAGCGCTGTATGAACCTCCCGCCATATCAACGTTTTCAGTAATAACATGGTTAAACCCTTTGTATTCATTAACAAGAGAAACTGTACCTTTACCGATTTGCCCAAATACGTTTGGATAAGCACCGCTAGGATTTCCGTAGTGTAATCTTTCCTGAACAAACTTCTTGGCTTGAACCCAAGCTGGAATAGTGCCGTCTTCAACTCCTGGGATTCTATTTCCGTCAGAATCTAAGTATTGATCTGAGTTTAAGTCAATACCAACATTAGGATCAAAATAATGCTTTTTACCAACAGCGCTAACAGTGTGGCTAATACGATAAGTTCTTGGAAGGAATACATCTTGATTTGGGTTTGACGCTTGATAGTATCTCTCAGATTGAGATTCATCAACCTCTAAAGACCAGTCTTCACTATAGTCATTAATAAATCTAGCATTAAATTGTTCGATTAATTTCTTTTCTGTAATACCTTGGTTATTATCATATATATCAAATATATTTTTATCAGAAGGCGCGCCGGTTAGACCTGTATTAGTTTCTCCAACGCCAAGCTCTTCTGCTCTACCAACAATATGTAGCCCTTCAATATCTGGCGTAAGATTAGCATCGTCATCGCCCTTGGGGTACAATAGCATATCCGCTTCAAGAGTAATACTATATGTACATGTATTTATATATTGCCCTTCGTCAAAATTTATATCAAGAACTCTAGGGTAACAGACTACAACAGGTCTTTCACCGTCAATATCAGAAATTTCTAACCTCTGACCATCTTGAGCAAAAAGACCTCTTAAAACCCTTTGTTTTGACAAAATTGCACTGGCACGATCTCTAAGATGAACAGCCTGCTCTGGAGGTCGCTTATTTGGGTTCTCTCCGTCTGGATAAGTACCATCTGCAAGATTGGTGGTATAATGGCTAACATTAGTGTCAAATTGACCGTATGGACCTTTTTTGTTTGGTTCGGTGGCTGCAAGGAAATCAATCCTTTCGCCAAATGCGTTACCCTGAGCTGCCACATTGTCAACTGTATAAGGAGACCCTTCATCTGCTAATATAGTACCATTTAGGGTGATAGAGTAGTTGACACCAAACGGATCTCCAGCCGCATTTTTCAGCACGTTCGTACTAATAGACACAAACGGAGTTGGTCTAATTGTACACTCTTGCGTTGGGTCGTTCTTGTATCTTATTCTAATCGGCATTATTTACCCCTAACTCGTAAATTTAGTGAAGAATTATTTACGCCTAGCACTCCAGATGTGAACAAATTCATGTCGCCAGAACTATAATGCCTGTCTCCAGAAACAACCATTGTGATGTCTCCGCTGGCATAATCTATGTTACCAGAAGTATATAAATCTACATTATTATACACGTATCCACCGTCCAAGTCTTTTATAAACAGCGGCATACTTTCTTGACCAGAGCCTGGCACACCTTTCACAACCATGTTAATATTGTCTGCAAAAGTAATACCATTTATCGGTTTTCCAACTACATATTTAACAAACGGTCTGTGAATTGTAAAACCTTTTGTTGCTGGGTCAAAACCAGATCCCTCAAGGTATATTTCGCCAAACATATTGGAAAATACAATACCAGAGGCTTTATAGGTAACTGGCGCACCAGAAACAGGTTGTTCAACAGTTAATGATATATTGTCAGTATTATCAGGACCAAATACTCTAGCAGAGATATAGCCACCCTCTGTAGGTATTACTTTAGGCTGTTCTCTGAGCATTGCATCATAAGTAAATGCCGCGCCAGCATTTTTCAAGAATTGCGTAGGGTGATCGCCGCTGGTTGGATAATCGTGATTAATTGCACCGCCAACAAGAGTGTAATCACTATCGCCACGGAATGACCTGTGCATCGCCACAGAAACTCCAAATTTATCATTTTCAGTACCAAGAGGATCTGATGGACTAGATGGGAATCTACCTTTATATCTCTGTTTATTTAACTTTTCAGCAAATACAACTTCTTTTGTTCTATCTCCAAAATTTGTTAAATCATGCCTGTATGTATAGATAGCGCCGTCGTTTAGTACAGGTTCGCCACTTGACTCTGGGTAATCATGGGCAGGAATTTCAAACTCAGAGGTAAACTCTTTTCTAAGGAAGGCAGAGTCTCCATCGTAAACGTGGTTATGCTCAGTAGTCCAATCGTGATTTGGCGCACCAACAGCGAACATGTCAGAAGCCACAGCTACAGATCTGCCAAATTGATCAGTTTGCCTAAAATCTTCGTCGGTATGATCTTGATGCCTTTCGGTTCCAATGTTTTTCTGGGCTTGTATATTAGCGGCAGTTAAACCTCCACTAACGCCAACGTTTGCGCTCTCTGGCTTCAGTTTATCCTTATACTCGAAAGGTAAGAATTGAGATCTTGCATTTTCACCCTTTCCAGTTCTCTCAAAGAAGAAGGCGGCACCAGCACCACCGTATTCACTGATTTTCCATCCAGACAAAGATGGGTCGCCAGAAACTTCTGACCAATCCCAAACTCTACCTGCGGCAAAGCCATTAAACGGACAACCAACAATTAACTTATCGTCACTTAGGTCGATAGAGTATCCGAATAAATCTCCTGGGAATCCAGAGAATGTATCAATATAATCTAGATAATCTCTACCAGTTAGTTTTTGTAAAACTGTTATACCGCCTTGAATACCTTGGTCTTGAGGGTAATATATCTGATTTATTTCTACCAATTCACCATTAATAAATGCGAATCTTGGTATACCAGCCAAATCCTTTTGATCGTTGGTTAGTGGACCAAGACCTTGGAACACACCGCTAAATCTAGGATACACACCATAAGTGTCTTCTATATAAGAAGCAAATCTAGATTTTTCTGCTTCAACTTCTGACCAATGCGGATTTTTCTTTCTGTATACATCTGCTGGCGCAAAGCTATCTTCATCGCTTCTAAAAAGCGCTTGATTACCAGCTACCGGTGAAAGTGACGGTTCGCCAAAACGTTTGGTTAATCCATACTCATTTACCAGAGAATGATATTTAGCTGGACTACCTGCTTCTGGGCTTCTAATTTTTTGTACATATTCAAACTTAGTTCCAGTGTCATAATACTCAATGTTCTCAAAATTACTTTCTTCAATATATTCTTGAGGACTTGGTAGATATAAACTTCTAATAAACTTTTGGTTGTCACCAGTTGCGTTATCTCTATAATGAGTACATCTACCTTGAATAATAGTTGGGTCAGAAATTACAACAATTCTAGACCTTCTTTTTCCAGCGCTAAACGACGAGAAGTTTTCTAGTTCTTCGGCTACAACAACTGGCCCGTCTTCAATTAGCGCATTTGTTGTAATCGTGTCGCAATTCACCAAGTTTGGCTGTAAGTAATTCTCACGACTTGTAGATATTGGCTCAAGAGTTCCAGAGATAACAATCCTCTGCTCTGGGAAAATTTCTCCTGGAGTGCATATTTCAACAATGTCTTTCAATACTTCTTTACAGCTATAGGTGCTTGTAGTAGTTGATATTCTTTCTATTGGACAGCCAGAGATTGATACAATTCTAACTGATCTAGGTTCAATAAAAACACTGTCAGTAGGTATTTTTTCAGTTGTGCCTACGTCAAACCTAACCGTTAACTCAGTTGATTCTTTACCAACGTCAAGAGTATAAGTTTTTTGTTGAACAACGCCAATGTCCGTCTTCTTTAGGGTGTCTTGAGCAAACGAACCGTCTTCTTTACTATTGTCAAAGATATTAATGTCGGTATCAATTTTATCGTCAATAGATTCAGAAACATAATTTACAAAAACTCTATAACCAGATGTGTCTACAACTGGGAATGTTACAGAAGCGCTAGTATTCATTCTAAACCAAGAGTCAAGAACCTTCTTGTTTCTTTTCTCTTTTATAGATTCTGTATACTTGATAATCTTTCCGCTTGGCTCAGTGGTAACAATTGGAACTATATTAAACTCTGTTCTAGCAGAATTTATATCTTCTCTGAGGACAGAAAGCTGTTTTATGTAACTATCTTCTGGATCAAGGTGATTTAATTCATGCCAAGTATAACCAAATTCACAACCACTAACCGCATCATAATTGTAATCTAAAATTTGAGGAGTAAATACATTAAATGATTTGGATACATAACTTCCAACTCCATCTTTTGCCCACTCAGAATAAGCTGGTCTCATACTAAGCTGTAACTTATCGCAAATTTTGGTTACATTTTTGATAGTGTTATATTCGTCAGAAATTACATTTACATTTCCAAATTGGTCTTCTTCATAAACTGTAGGTTGTATATTATATGTAATGACAACGGTTTTATTTGGATTTATCAAAAATTCTTTAATACTTGCGACATTCTCTTCATCATACCCAGTTGGGTCGGCAATCCACAAAACATCTGCGCGAACGTAATGAGCAGGATTTGTGACATTTTCTTTAAGTGTATGTCCATGCGATATCAAAACGCCAGAAAGAGCAGATTTCGTATTTTCATCATACCCACCATTAGCTTCTTCAAAGTCAGATATAACATCAGCAAATGTCTCTCTGCCAGTCCAACCGCCAATTTGATAAATCGTACCAGCAGAACTGCAACTTCTCTTAACAATATTTGTATAAAAAGAAGCATTTAAATCATCAGAGTCACCTGTATTAGAACTTTCAAGACCAAAATTCAAAGCTGTTTCCGGCCTAGTTGAAGCTATCATAACAACTTTAGAATTTTCCGCAGCATAGCTTGGGGTTTCTTGACAAACCAAGGGGCTATCTGGAGATATTTCTCTTTCGTCAAAACCGTCTATAGATTCTTTAACAGAAAGTTTACCTTTAGCTTGTAAAATTGGATTTTTAAAATTAAGCGGATTTGGGTTAAAGAATTCACCCTCTTCTTTAGTCTTATTTAAAATAAAGGAATTGTATGTCCCACTAGGTAAAAGTGAGTTAAGGTTTTCATATATATTAAAGGCTATTTCTTCTTCATGGGTTGGTGAGAGTGAAACAACGGTGCGTGTACCACTTTCGCAAACAGTCTCATAAACACCAGAGTTTCGACAAACTGGATCGCCACTACTTTCTGGTATGATTTTTATCTGGAGTTACAGCCGCCGCAGTTAAGATAGGTCTAGGATCTTGATATGGAGAATCTAAATTGCCAGCTAGTGGATATTGATCGCAAATCCTACTTGGGTTAGGGTTATCAAAATACATAGGCCAATTAGTCTTGTATTCTATTTCTGCGCAACCGTTAGGACCACAAACGGCACATATAGAATTCCACTGCGCTCTAAGGTCGCCACCCTGTTTTAGCAGAAGTTCTGGCTCAGGGTTGAGAACCTTTTCTGGATCGTTACATGGCATTTGAACGCCATCGCCCCTAAAGACCGAAACCTCATTAGCCTTCAGTCTCATTCTAATATCACCAACACCCATAGCATAAATGTTGTCAGTGCTAATATTAGATTCATAATCACTAAAAGTTGTATGGTTGTATTCTGGCTGAAAAGCCTCAACAATATTGTAAGAACCTTCTTCCGTACATTCTAACAGCGCTTCCCTTTCGTTTCTTGCTGCACGAACAACCATTCTAGAGCCAAGTTTTTCAAGAATATTATTAACAATATCCGTAGACTTAGCGTAAGCGCCACCGTCTTCATATTTGGGGTCATTAGCTACGAGTACTAAAGTTCTATCACCAAGAGCTAACCACTCCTTAATACCTTCAAGTACTTCTTCACCGCCGTCTTGTGATATTACATCTCTTTCTGGAGTAATAATAAAAGCAACGCCAGCGTCTTGTGGAATTCTTTTTTCAGAAAATTCCATCTTTCTAAACGACCTTGGTTTTGTATTTATTTCTTCTTGTATATTTGCTCCAAAATAGTTACCCATATTATCATAGATAGCATCTTCTCGGTTTTGATTTAACGCTCTGTCCAAGTTGCCAAATCTGGTAAACTCAACAACACCGCTATGTGGATAAAATTTTCTAGATTCAAATAATCTAACAGCACCAGCGTTTGTTGTAGATATCCAGCGATTATTTCCAGAGTCTAACTCGGTAGTTCCACCATACCAAACATTAAGGTCGTCAAACTCATTAAACGAGTCCGTAGGCGCACCAAAAGCTACAATATTTCCAGTGTCACTAACCGCACAGCTATAACCAAGTCTAGAAGTTGGAGCAAATTCGTTAGCTATAAAACCCCAAGTACCAGTGTAAGGAATGTCTGTATACTTGTAGTCATATATCTTTTTATACAACTCAATAGTGTTAGTAGCTCCCCAAAAACTAACATCTGTTCTGTAGAAGAATTTATCAGACGCATTAAGCTCTAAATAAGACTGTCTTTGTGCTATATCTTGACCTGAATCGGCTAAAAGCTGATCGTATCTTGTAAGATTTTGAGAGAAATCTAACCTAGTATTATCTAAACCATTGTAGTCGTGGCGGCCATTTGCATGAACAAACCACTCTCTTATTTTAGAGTACATTCTTTCATTTTCGCTATCCACCCTTTCAAAGACTTCACAAGGTCTTGGGGTAAACGGCGAACCGATAGCTATGGTTTTACCATCTTTACTAATATCAACAGCGTGACCAAATCTATCATGATAGTCTTGGCCGTACTCTAGATTCATAAGTTGATCGTATGTTTCGTCGTCATCCAAAAGCATGGTTGACGGTCTTCTATAGAAAGTTTTAATTTCTTGTACAAGATTTATCTCATCATCTTCTTTATCAAAAATATAAACTTTACCACCAGAAGGAGGTGCTAATTGAAAAGTGCCGAGCGCTGGGTTTGCATTAGAACTAAATCCACTTGCTATATATTTTAATGCGTCGTTTTCAATTAAGTTGCCACTGTCAAGAGTTTGATTCATTAAACTTGTTGTAAGCGAAACCCAATCTTCTGATTTACCGCTAGTTTTATTAACATAACCACTACTAGGTAGCGATGTTTCTGGATCAATTACTCCGCTTTGATAAATATAGGATTGATAAAAATCAATAAACTTTTGAATTGGCTCATTGATCCATCTGCCTCTATTGGTTGACAAACTGGTGTCAGAAAATACACCTAATATTGGTGGCAAGCCACTATGAGGATTGTCAGAAATTTGAAATGTATTTGTAAATAATGTTTTAATTTTTTCTGCTACAGAGTCAGCTGTTACAGTGCTTGGCTGATTACCGTCCAGCATTGGTATATGCGTAAACTTTAGAAAACCCCTGTCTATATCAGGAGGTGGCGAAATAGTACCCGTTCTTACTGGACAATAGATCAATATCTTTATATCTAACCTTGGGTTAAAATCAAACTCTGGTAAATCCCAACGTTCAGCAAAATAAGTATAAAGCACATCTAAAACTCTAGCTTCATTAGCAACTCTATTTATTTCAGATTCGATATCTTTAAATTTATCTGTAAATACAGCCATGCAAATTGGTACACCAGAAATATTCAAGTCATCAAATTGTCTACTCCAAGCTGCGTGTGGCGCACCAACAACAACGGTCTCTTTATCACCGCTAGCAGAAAGCGCAACGCTATGACCAAACTCACGACCTTCTTGACCAATTTCCCACTGCTGAAAAGGTATAGAAAATTTAGTTTCTCCAACCTGTGGGTATTTAATTGCATCTCCTGGAGTTGAGGCAACAAAGTCTCTAATAAATCCACTGGGCAGTGTTAGCTTTCTATCTAGACTCCAAGCGGCTTTTCTTCCGGCTACATCTTCACCTCTTCTGTATAAAAATACAGCGCCGCCACTTGGTACAGGATTGTCGTACTCGTCATAGACTGTTAAACTAGGAGCGCCTACAGCCATTAATTTCTCTGTCACAGAAAGAGACTTACCATACTGAGCAGCTTCATTTCTACTGGTTTCATCGAGTATCTGATCTGGATCAAAGTCACTAATTAATTTAACGCCAGAATAATTAAGGGTTTGTTGGTTTTGGTCGCCAATGGTTCCTGGTCCACAAATGCCGTATTCCCACTCTTCCCAATCTCTAGGTTGTGCAATACCCTCCGTGTTACCAGTCTCGATAGCCATAGTAACAAAGTAAGACTCGCCAGGAACAAGTTTATTGTATTTTCTTATTTCATAATAATTACCAGAATAACTTCCTGGGAGTTCATTAAATGCCTTTTGAACACTTGGGTTAGTATATGTAGCAAAAGCTCTAAATATACCGCCGTCAACACACACCTCTGGTCGCCAAACGATATCATCTGTTATTAAAGCTGCATCAGTTGCTTTTCTAGGACTACTCATTGTCACATGCTCCATATCCCACAGTGTTTACACCTCTTATTTCATTGTCCAAACTAAGTTTAGAATAACGATTGTCCCTAGCGTCAATAGGAACGCCATAGTCATAACTATCCCAATTAAATCCTCCGCCAACGGAAGAAATTCCGCCATGAACATTATACACCGTCAGAGGCATAGACTCAAATGTGTCGCCTGGTTCTACAACTAGTGAGTGTAGATACAGCGGCATGTCTTCATTAGTAAAGAATCTTTGATTACCCCCGATAAATAACGGCGCGTGAGTAACTCTAAAGTTGCTTGCTAATTCCTCTTCACCTATTGTAGATAAATTTAACGAGTTGTTATATGGCGAAGCGCTAATAGAACCAGCAAGATGGTCATTAAATACTACTAGATTAAACGGTCTAGCTCTAAGTAGATTCCAGTAACTTCCAGCTCCATAAATCATACCATTGTAATCTGTAGATCCAACAAGTAGGTCTTGGCTTATAGGTCTTAATAGATTTAGAGTAAGAGAGTTGCTTACATTATCACCAACTGGCGGGATATTTTTTACTGTCATACCCATACCAAGTGGACCGCCAAGCACTTCGCTTGTAGCTAAACCAAACCCATTAATAAATAAGTCTAGGATTCCACTTTCATCTCTAGGTATTTGACCAGAGACATATAAATCCATCTGCCCACTAGCTTGACCAGAAGCGTAAGTGTAAAGATTTATATTTTCTTCTACTCTTAGATTGCCAGAAGTATATAGTGGTAACTCGCCGCTGTAAGGAGTTGGAAATTGGCCGCTAGTATAAAGTGTAAATCCAGATTCGCTGACATAACCAGAAATTCCAAACATATACAAGTCAAGAATTCCACTCTCTACACCAAGCACGCCACTTGAATATAAATTTAAACTACCGCTAGACGGCTCTGGATTTACAAGTACATTTTCTGCTCTAACATGCGCGGTATGAATTTGCAACTTAGACATATACCCATCAGACGATGGATAAACAATATCGTATTGCAAGAACATGTCGTCTATGTCATCAGAGAATAATCTCTCTTTAAAATCTTTTACCTTTTGCTCGTCTGGGAAGAACGCCCACTTCTCAGTTTCATCACATAAATCTTCATGATTAAACGTGCTTTCTATTTTTATAATAGAGCTAGGACAATGCTCAATATAATGTATACTTCTATTTATAAGTCCGTAATTTTCTGGATTCCAATATGGAACTTGGTTTTTAGTATAAAGGCTAACGATAAGCTTTGGGCCACTTGTACATCTATCCCATTGTATATTACCGCTAGTTTCATTTGTTAGTATTGTGTCAACAACAAGAGCCTTGTCTGTAAACTTATAACCTTGTGGTAAATCTTTTCTCACTCTTGGGTAGATAGCATAGAAGTTGTCAGCGCTATCAGTTAAGTGGAATCTTATAAAATCATTTTCTATTTGAGAGTGATAAGAAACTCCACTGTCAATATTTTCTGGGAACGTTAGGTTCACTCTGTTTTCGTAAGCAACACCATCGTTTTCAATGCGGAATGATATCAAATCTCTATTAGTTCTTTTTGTTAGCCCATCAAAAGCAGCGCTAAACGCGGGATTTCTAAATGCACCAATAGCCCAGTCGTGATAACTATCTTCATTAACATAATCCCATAATTTATATGTATCATTTTCATGGGACTCTTCTGGGTCAAAGAATTTCATTCTCTGGTTATCAAAGAACTCTGCTGCACTTATTTCTTTAAGATTTCTATCTGGATTGGACGATACAACATGAGAGCCACTACCAGTAAACGGGGTTGTATATCCAATCTCAGCCATAAGCATTGGTAAACCTTGACCGTCACCAAGCTCACCAAAACTAATACCTTTTATTAAATTAGTAAGTTCTATTTCATCGCTTTCAGCTCTAAGATTAGTAAACTCACCTTTATATAATTCGTTATCAGTATATAATCTTAATTTATTATCATACTTTTCATTGTATGTTACAAGGACAGAAAGTGGATATTGATAACCGCTATAAGGAATAGTATCTGATATTAAACGATCAGGACCAGAAACATTTATCCCAGAAACAAACAGGTAGCCATCTAAGAATCCAACCTGTACAGAGATATCACTTGGGCCTTGATTTACAGACATTATCCTGCTAAATTCAAAATCAGAGGCTGCAACATTGGCATCTGGAATGAATCTAGAGTAAAGTACAATACCGCTAGAAGCATCTACAGTATTAAATCTAAGTTCATTTGTTTTACTAAGTCTAACAACATTATCATAACCATCAAATATTTGACCATATAATTCATGGTTTTGGAAGTTGGAGCCACCGTTGGATAGTGCGGTCCAATCTGCGGTCATATAGTCGCTAGTGTAACCTGGGAGCAAGGTCGAGAACATAGAGTCATTTGTAAGTCTTAAACCTATGTTCTGATAATGCTCTAATGGAGACGATGTAAGGTCTATAGAAATAGGTTCAGATATAGGTGTCGCTCTTGAGTGGTAAATATCACCATTACTCTTAGTGAAGTCGATTAAACAGTCAATAAGTGGCGTATCAAGCTGAGGATTAAAGAACCCAAGCCCAAATTCATTTACGTTAAATGGACCATAAGTAAGACCTTGTATTCCGCGCCATCTCCTTGCGTAGTTAGTTTTAAGTGTCTCTGGCGAAGTATACTGATGGGGAACGCCTTCGATCCTAGATAAAGGTTGATAACCAGAGCCAGTATTTAGATAATCGTCGCCAGAAGCCATAGCTGATGGGAAGAACGCACCTTCGCTTCTACCAGCTTGCGCACGACCTATGTCACCACCTTGAGTTGCAAGAGCAAATGCGTTCTGAGGTTTGTATCTAACAATAAGGTGTATGTCAGATATAGATGCTCCACTTGGCAGTGGGAAAATATCTAGATATAGGTTTTCAAAGAAAGTACTCCAGTTGTAATCTCTTGGTAAGCCAAGTTCAACTTCATCTTGGAATATCTTTAATGGTAATTCATATGTTCTAAACTCTTCACTGTCAACCAGTGGATACATTGTTAGTTGATAGTGATCGTTAGCTGGAGTATTTTCAAAGTAAGCTGACTTATCAGAAATTGCCTCTCCGTCAATCCCAAGATCGTCTATACTAGCAAATCCAGAGTCAATCGGCGCAGTGTAGTAGTCTGTGCCAGATGGGTGTTGCAAGAATCCACCAGTAGGACTGGTAACATGAAGGAGGCAATCGTCACTATAGCCTACAACGTCTAAGAAAAAGTCTCTTGCTCCAGCAGCTTTCTTGGCGGTAACAGATAAGCTAATAGAATCTATATCGTGATATATATTATCTACTTGATCTAATAACCTTGTGTTCTCTGTGTTAAATGCGCCAGATGGGTGGAATCTACCGTCAGAGAAAGTTGGAGAAGTCCATATACCCTTTAGAGATTGGTCAAACGCCCAGTTGAACGCACCCTCAGTAACTTCACTAACAGGACTTGAGCCAGTACCAAATTTAAGTATTAACTTACCAGAGTCATTGATTACATCGTGAGTAGTAATGTATGTTTGATTACTATTATCTGTAATGTAAGATATTAACTTAGAATTATCACAGGTGTCAATGTTAGAATATTGTCCGTCATGATCTGTCCATAGGAGGTTGCCAGACTCAGGGAATATAGTGGTATCCCAACCAGCTTGCGGAATAAAATTAGGTCTAATCTTTCTTTCCAGCCTCTTACCCTTTTCTGGGTTCATCATTATAAGAGGTAGGTAGTTTTCTGGACTAGGACCAATTCCTGGGAAGCCACTACTCCAAATTTCCACAGAAGATATTCTAAGGTTGTTTGTGGGTTGTATTGGGAGTTCGTTTCCGTCAGCGTCTAACTCTACAAAACCGTCAGTAAACCCGTCATCAAAAGCGTCATCTAAACCTTCAACTAAAACATCGAACGAAAGAGTGTAGCCATATTTCTGATGTAGGTCTGGATACCCATCTTGCCAAGCGTACTTTTCTGCTACAACATTGTTTTGAGGTTTTAAAGAGTAGGTAGTAAAGTTTTTATACATACCTTGGTGTCTAGTATCACTAGCATCACCAAAGAAAATCAAATCTTCGTACTGTACAATTAAACCGCCACTTGGATCTTCAAACTTAATATTGCTAAGAGTGTATCTAGGCGGAACTTCTGACTCGATATTATTTATAGGGGCAGACAGTCTAAGTAGCAGGCGCGTATCCATAGGTTTTAAAGTAAACTCATCTAAGTAAACTTTAAATTGGTATTCGCCGTCTGTATGATTTGTGTAAGGTGTTATATAGGTTTCTATATCGTCGGCAACCAACTCAGAGTATTCACCATGAGTAGTATATTTACCTATAAACATACCTTCTTCTATATATGAATATAGATTATTAAATCCACCGTCATCGCCAACAAAATCACTGAGTATTAAGTCGCCGCTAGCATATCACTCTTGACTA
>Ga0213864_10000875_pt1 | contig 13748 bp, 23 predicted proteins | sample PICome_5_FD_160078 | JGI IMG/M metagenome (GOLD analysis project Ga0213864, IMG submission 160078) | Coastal seawater microbial communities near Pivers Island, North Carolina, United States - PICO247 | ecosystem: Environmental > Aquatic > Marine > Coastal | place: USA: North Carolina... | reverse complement strand
AAGACTAAGTTTATCCTCGGACTTAATCTTTGTAATAGTATAAGTATTGCCAGACTCGATATCACCATTGATGATAGCGTCAGCGACTAGATCCTCGACGTACTTTTGAATAGCACGCTTAAGAGGACGAGCACCATAGGCTGCATCGTAACCTTCTTGGGCCAAGAACTTCTTAGCTGCCACATTGAACTTGAACGTGTAGCCTTCCTCTTCCATACGATCAAGGAATTGGTTCAATTCAATGTTAACGATCTTAATGATATCCTCTTCCTTAAGGTGATCGAATAAGATAATGTCATCCAAGCGGTTAAGGAATTCAGGGCTAAACTTGTTCTTGAGTTCCTTGCGGATGATAGCGTCGATCTTAGCTTTCTCGTGTGCAATAGATGATTTGCCTTGGAAGCCGATGCCAGTACCAAAGTCTGCCACTTTTCTAGCTCCTACGTTAGACGTCATCACAATCACCGTATTAGTGAAGTCAACGATACGACCCATAGAATCAGTCAAACGACCTTCGTCTAGAACTTGAAGTAGGGTATTGAATACGTCAGGGTGAGCCTTCTCAACCTCGTCGAATAGAACCACAGAATATGGTCTACGACGTACAGCCTCAGTTAGCTGACCACCGTCATCGTGACCTACGTAGCCCGGAGGTGCACCGATCAATCGGCTTACGTTGAACTTTTCTTGGTACTCACTCATATCAATACGAATCATAGAATCAGTATCACCAAACAAGTACTCGGTCAAAGCCTTCACAGTCTCAGTCTTACCAACACCCGTTGGGCCTAAGAACATAAATGAACCAGTTGGCTGCTTCTCAGAGGCAACACCAGTGCGAGAGCGCTTGATGACTTTACATAGACCTTCAATAGCATCATCTTGACCAATGATAGCTTGCTTCAAGTCATTTTCCATATTCTTAATCATCTTGATATCGTCAGAACCCAAACGCTTGACAGGAATACCCGTTTGCATAGAGATGGTCTCGGCGATTTCCATATCAGTGACCTTGCGGCGCTTCTTCTTAAGCGAAGCTTCCCACTTATCCATCTCGGCTTGAGCTTTTGACTCGGCCTCAAGTTGCTTATCTCTAAGCTGAGCAGCTACCTCATAGTCTTGTGTTGAGACAGCTTCGCGCTTCTTCTTCTTAATGTACTCAGCCTCTTTTTCAAGTGCTTTGATTGATGAAGGTACTTTAACTTCCATCAAGTGAGTTCTAGCTCCAGCCTCGTCCATCAAGTCGATAGCTTTGTCTGGCAACTCACGTTGCTTGATGTAACGATCGCTCAGCTTGACACAAGCCTCGATAGCTTCGTCAGTGTACTCAACAGAGTGATGCTCCTCGTACTTGTCTTTGATACGCTTAAGTATCTCGATAGTATCCTCCTTTGAAGGCGGATCAATGAATATCTCTTGGAACCTACGAGTTAGAGCTCCATCGTCCTCAATACTTTCACGATACTCATCAAGTGTAGTAGCACCAATGCACTGAACTTGACCTCTTGCAAGTGCAGGCTTAAGGATGTTAGAGGCATCAAGCGCACCACTAACTCCACCAGCACCAACGATGGTGTGAATCTCATCGATAAAAACAATTACATTGTCAGAGTTCTTAAGCTCGTCTACGATCTGCTTCATTCGCTCCTCGAATTCACCGCGATATTTAGTACCTGCAACAATAGTTGTCATATTCAAAGATATGACTCTCTTGTTCAAAAGTACGCGAGCAACCTTCTTTGAAACTATGCGTTGCGCTATAGCTTCAACAATGGCTGTCTTACCAACACCTGGGTCGCCCAAAATGATTGGGTTATTCTTTTTGCGACGAGCTAGAATCTGGCAAATTCGGTAGATCTCATTGTCTCTGCCTATAATAGGGTCAAGTGAACCCGATTCGGCCAATGCTGTTAGATCCTCACCGAACTCATCAAGGAAAGGCGTGGCTTTCTTTTTCTTGATGTTGCGTCCTTTCTCGCTCTCGTATCCGTCTGCTACTGACATGTATATTAGTATTTTATGTTAGACTATTTATCTATCTTTGATTACATATTATATGTAATCCTAGGATTATAGTTTACAGTAATTAATGACAAATGTCATCAGCTGCGTAGACGGCTGGAAGAAGATCTGGTTTGACTCTAGCTTTGAAGCCTAGAGATTCAACGTAACCTACCGCAGCAGCAACTAGCTTGCTAGACTTATGAGATGGGTCAATGTTGTAATCCAGATCAATTGTAGAAATTTCAATGTCATGTTCACGAAGGTATAGCGCTACTTCAACTGACCTTTCAGCCTCTTTCCAAAGTCTATCCCACATGGTTCTAATAAGCGGTACTTCTTCTCTTTGGTAAATGACGTGACAACCTGTATTCTCAACGTGAAAGACTACAGTAGTAGCGTACGTAGTATTGGTTGACTTATTTTGGCTATCGCAGCCTAAGTAGATTTTGACGTCATAGTCTTTGTTCTTTTCCAAGAATTCCTTTACATATGTTGCCAATTCAAATCCTCTTCCTTCGGTTAACTTCTTGAATTTCATATTATTGTATTATATTATGCTTCAACGTCGGCGATGTCTTCTGCCTCAGTTGTAACTTCGATGTCGTCTTCTTTCTTTAAGTAGCACTCAGCGCAGCACATACCACCAGCTTGAGTTAGATCTTGGACTGGTGAAAACAAAGCCACCATGCCCGAGAACACTACGCTCATTGTTTTAAGTAGTTTGTTCATGATATTGTATTATATTATTCCTTTTTCTGTATAGCTCATATAGGTCATATAGTATCAATGAGTGATACATGCAAATAAAGAAGATGGCCAGCACTTCGGCTAAGAAGATGCTATGAAAGAGACCAAATCCCGAAAGTATCATGCCTATAGCTAAAAATCTATATCGCTTACCCGCTAACGTCGCGGCGACTGACCACAAGAAAAACAAAGCAGCCATAATGGTATGAGCAGTAGGATAGTATTCTAGTGAAAAGCAAGAAAGGGCAAGTAGTAAAACTCCAGGTATTCTCCAATTGTGAGCCGTGACAAAGTAGAAAGATGTGCCTGCATTGATAAGTAAGAATATAGGTTGAGCTGCGGTCATAAAGTATTCTGAGATAGATGGCAAAGGCCCAATCCATCTACACATAATACAAGGGTATATTAATCCTAGTAAAATCAAGCCAGCTCTGAGTAGAAAGTCAGATGGCTTCATAGATTGTGTGTTTGTGAATTGCATAATATAGTATTATTTTACCACCTAACGTTTACTGTTGAATAGTATCGATTTGTTTCTTGGTCATACAATACAGATGCTGCAATATAGTGATATGCCTCGCCAGTTAAAATCTTCCAATGTGGTGGACTATTCTTATATTGTAAAAAGAAACGAGAAAGCTCACCTAAATCACTTTGATAATTATACGCGCAGCACTCGCCTACACCCCTAATTCCTACGGCTCCAGCTCTTTGACTCATAGACACACCATTTTCAGAATGAGAAATCAATCCCATTTGTGCTTGCCATTCATTATGTGGTAATGTAAGCATATCATACATATCATTATCGTATTCTAATTTATGAATACCGTGTTCTGTTCTCCACTCGTTAAGTGTACGTACAAACCTTTTTTCCATTTCCCAACACAAAGAGTCTATGTTTCCATAAAATATTGGGGTTGGCAACTTGTCATAAAATGATTCATCACAATCCACTTGTGTTGTGTCATTTCCAATTATCTCGTAGCAATAGCTATTCTCTAAAAGATTAGATTGTGTATGTGAGATTGAACACACAAGAAGTAAAATTAAAGTAAATATATTTTTCATAACACCTATAAATTAAAAGCGCGATCAACATTATATGAAGACCGCGCTTTTTTGTTTAGTTATTCCTGGACTTTGGTCCGAGTTTTCACTCGTCGGGGCCGGTCGTCCTCGTATTTAACCGTTGTCTTTTGATTGTCCAACTCGGACGACAACGATACTCTATTACCGTTTGCGTCGTATCGCATAGTCGATACAACTTCGTTAGATACTGGACTATACATGTTCCAAGTACCTGCTGGTTTGCCGTTTGAATAATATCCGTCTTGAATCAAGACACCTTCTTCATTATACTTTTGATACTTGACAAGCGCTTGACCGAAATCATCGACTCTAACGAGTTCATATCGATCAACGCCTTGTTGTATTACAGAAGAATTATTATTAGCCAAGCTCTGAGCTCCCGCTGCAAACGACACCAGTAAACCAAATATAAGTATTAAACCTCTCATAGCTTGTTTTTGTTTTTACGTGCTTAGCACATATTATATATCTTTAATCTTGGGTTAACACATCGTTAACATTCCAAGAGTCTTCCCAGTAAATATGATCGTCGTTCATCGCAGGACAGTAACAGTACCCGTGTAGTCCTTGACTGTCGTGCCCCTTCTAGCGAAGATCTTGTAGAAGTACATTTCGTCCTCTACGTAGAAAAATCCGTTGCTATCCTTGATAGTCACGTTGCCGATCCAGCACTGTTCAGGATCGTTAGTCTTCCAGATCTTTTCTCCCCATTTTGTGAAGATAGTAATTTCAAACTCGTCCCAATCACCGTACGTTTCAACGTACCAGCAATCGTTAACACCGTCATTGTCAGGCGTAAATGAGTTTGGTGCATAGATAGTCATCTCCACCTCTTCGGTGAATTGAGCTGATGCTGCGGTAGCGCAGAACAATAGTAAAATTAAAAGTAGGCTTCTCATAATGTGAACCTTTAATTAGATAATGGCGCCTTTATTGGTGCATGTGATTCATAACCAATTAGAACCACATCGCCGATCTCTATAGTATCTATCAGATCATCTTTTGGCTTAATGCTAACAAAAGGCAAAGGATGTGGATTTCGGTTGATTTGTTCAGCTGCTTGCTCAACGTGATTCTTGTAGAGGTGAACATCGCCTAAGTTACCGATCAACTCATCGGGAATCATATCAACCTCCTTAGCTACGATCATCAACAACAAAGCATATGACGCAATGTTAAACGGTAGACCCAAGAAGGTATCGACCGATCGTTGGTTCCACATTAGTGATAGGTACTTCTCATCACGCACGTAGAATTGAAAGCCATAGTGACATGGAGGTAGGGTCATCTCGCTAAGTTGTTCTACGTTCCACGAGTTGACCATAATGCGACGACTATTTGGATTCTCCTTAAGCGTCTTGATAGCTTCGGCAATCTGATCGATACCTGGTTTTCTAATACGCTCTTCTTTGGTGACTCGATTGTACTCTTTCCATGCATTCCAGTTTCTCCACTGATGACCGTAAACCGGGCCTAATTCACCGAAACGACGAGCAAAATCCTCATTTGTCAACACCTCATGCTTGAACTCGTCTATTGTAAATACATCTTCATGGCCTGGAAAATTACTAGCGTACTTCTTATAGGCGTCACCGTTCCAAATATTACAGTTGTTCTCAAGCAGCCACTTAATGTTCGTGTCGCCTCTCAAGAACCAGATCAGCTCAGTGACCATAGTCTTCCACGCCATCTTTTTGGTAGTCAAAAGAGGGAAACCATCCTTCATATCGTGACGGATCTGACGACCAAAGACAGAGTACGTCCCTGTTCCAGTCCTGTCTGACTTCTCGGTGCCGTTAGCCAAGATGTCGGCTAAAAGCCTTTGATATTGTAAATCTATGCTATTCATGTTATTATTTTACGCTATTAACCCAATCTATAAGCCGGTGTGTAGGTTTCCAATTCAATAAGTCTTCCGTATCTGATTCAAATTCTTCACTAGAAAACCTTTCTCCGCGTCTTTCGGGAACAATGACCCAATCTCCAAACATTTCAGCTAACTCAATTATAGAAACATTCTTACCGCTTCTCAAATGCCACTCATGATTTAAGTTTTTCTCAAGAGTGGCATCAATACCTGTGACAATATCTTTAATGTGTGTAAAGTCCCTGGTTTGTGTGCCAGGAGAGACTACTGAACACTTATCTCCATTTTTATATTGCTTTTCAAAAATACCTACGACCGTCGCATATTCTCCTTCCATGATTTGATTAGGACCATATACATTAAAGAAGTAGCATATCTCATAGTTTAGACCATACCAAGCCTTATAGTTTTTTATTAGTTCAACGATTTTAGCTTTTGCCCACGAATAAGGTGATAAATTCTCATCTTTACCATTATTGCCGAACTTAGATGAAGAGGCAGAGTAAACAAGCTTTGCGTTCCAAACTCTACAAATTTCTAATACGGCAGGTGTACCTCTAAATATAGAATCATACACATGCTTAATATTGTTAAATGACTGAACAATGCGGCTGAATTCACCAAAATGAAATACAACGTCGAAATATTCTTCTTTTTCTAGCTTGCTAAATATTTCGTTTATATCCCATGTATTACCATTAATATATTGGACGCCTTCGACGTGATTCTCTTTCTTACCTGTGAAGTAGTTATCTAATGAAACAATAATCAAATCAGGATACTTTTCACGCAACAACTTAATTAGGTTAGATCCTATAAATCCCGCTCCTCCTGTGACTAGTACTTTTTTCATATTATTTTGACATTGCTGATCTGGGGACCGACTTAATTAGTTCATCTCTATCGTCTATCCACTTACGAATAAATTCTTTGTCATTGACAAACTGTTTCCAAACGTAGAAGTCCTTTAAGTCTTTCAACAACATTGCTATATCTACTTCTTCCATATTAGTCCTTTATTACCGCGACATAAGTACCCTTATACCATCCGAATACCTTATCACCATATTCTTGGTCTGCTTTAAATTCAGACTCATCAAAGTTCTTCACTAGCGACCACGTCGGATCGGTCGAGTACTGTACTTTCTTGTCCATCTATAATATAGTTTGCGATTTGTTCGTTGTTGTAGTCGATACCGCTTCGATCATTCATATCTCTACATTGACCTGGCCCTAAGTATTCTCCATCTACTAAGCCTAATTCATCGAATCTAGCCTTTATCTTATCATTGTAATGGTCTCGTATTGCACGCGCACGGCGATTAATATCTATGACATTATTGGTAACTGTAGAATTACCATCATTCCACTGAAGATAGAGCATCTTACGAATGTGCAAGAACTTAGTCTCTAGGAAAGTCTTGACGATCAACTCGTAATCATCAGCCACTGAGATGTTCTTGTTATGGCCACCAATCTTGTGGTAAACATCAGATCTCCAAATACGACAGTGATTAGGCATGCCTATATTGTAGCGAATGGTCTTGGGGTTAATCTCACATTGCATATTCCATAATCTTTCCTTTCCATCGGCTTCAACTAGACTATTTCCAGCAAAACCCCAACAAAAGATATTATCATGTTTTCCATACCATTCTTCTCTTTCACCGATGTACTTACCATACATTCTTGGTTTTTCTGATATTTCATAAAGCTCGGTGCAATCAGTGTAGATAAACCCAGCATCGGGGTAAAGCATAGCTCCATTTGCTACGTCAGCTAAGGCAGTTGATATTAATTCATCATCATGATCGACTTCGACGAGCCATCTTCCGTTACTTAAGCTACACGCTCTATTCTTAACTTCGCCGATGTTACCCCCCGAAACTGGATTAATTCTATATGGCTTAACTCGTGGATCCTTCTTAGCAATTTGCTGAAGTCTAATCCAAGTTTCGCCATGCGATGCTGGCGAATCATCGATCACTGTCCATTCCCAATCCTTCCAAGTTTGCTTAGCTAAGCTTTCGTATAATCGATTGATTCTTGCGCCAGTTTTGTAAGCTGGCGTGAATACACTAAAGAAAGGTTTATCCTCTGAGAAGTAGACCTCGTTGTGCATCGTGCACGCCATATTAGTCGCTTCCTTCAAGATGAAATTACCTAAGTCCTTTGTATTGATCGCGTCCAGAATTCTCATACGATGCGAGATGCTGACTGGCAAATCGTTAGGGATCTTATCAATCTCGGGGCCAGTAACAATAACAATATCAACCGGACATGATGTAATATCTTGTTCGACGAATTGCACTTGAGACATATAGTTAACTTCTATCTTGTCTCTTAGGTTTCCGTAAATTGTGTTTCGAACTTCACGCTTACCTTGTAAGCCGGTTCCATATACTATTGCGCTCGGTACTTTTGTCTTCATTTATCTACGTTTCTATTTCTAAACCACCACTGCATATATATGCCTGCAATGACGGCGATAGCCAGACCACAAGATAGAATGAGAGGCGAGCTATAAGCCACAGCCAAAGAAGAGACAGAACCCATATAAGAAAGCCACGTCACAAACCACACCCATCCTGGTGCTCGCTCAACCTTCTTTTCTACAGCTTCTACTCGCTTGTCGTGCGCAACTCGTGATAGTGAATCTTGAAGGTCCTTGCCATAGGCCGGTATCTTCTCTTCGGTCCCGTCTTCGTTGAGTAGAGTAATCTCATACTTCATCCAGTCGGGAAATGCATTGCTATCTTTGCGATAGCTAACGTCAATGACCTTTTGCTTCATCATAGCGCGTCTTGATTTTATTTAGTAGATTGTTTAATTCAATGAATAGATCTAGATCCTTAATGACGGTCACCTTAGTTGGGTCAGTGTCATGGAAAATGACGATGTTCCAACCCTCTTTGCTAAGGTTATTGTAGTCGTCGCCCATGACCGCGTCAAGTCTAAGGCCATCGTATTCCTTATAGTAGCTACGTGGCAACATGTCTTCGTATTCCACAAAGCCCATGTTTTCAAGGTGAATGTCCTTGATGATTTGCTTAGATTGACCCTTCGTTTGAGGTGCCACATAGACAGAATCTTTGACTTGTCTATACTCGTTTATAGTTCTTTTCTTTGCCATGATTAGCCGATGCAAATTAGCGCGGTCAAGATGAGGCCGATGATGCGAATTATTCGTCGGCCCATGATCGCGTGTAGTTTAGGTTGACGACGCGTTGAGTGCAGGTGGCACAAAGGCCTCGCACGGACTTGCTGTCGATTTCGATCGTTTCTTCGCACCCGCCAAGTGGCGCGAATTCACCGTACTTCGACGTTGCAGGTTCATGGTTCATGCACTTGACGGTCTTAGTTGACTTTGATTGGAATGCCATCTTTCTAACTCTTTGTAGTCTAAGACTTATATTGCTTAGACTGCTAATAGTTTCACTGACTTAGTCAGATGTCTGCAAGATTTCGGGAATTTTTTTGGGGGATTTTTTCGGAAATTTTTCATAGCGCGTACACCACCCAATCGTGCGCTAATATCAAAAGAACAAGTTAAAGTCCTCTTTACCGCTATTAATATCGTAAGCCAACACATCGTCTAAAGTATCGTAGTTCGATAAGTACTCGTATATTTCATACATGTCAACTTCTCTGCCACATAGCAATTCAGCTAAATTCAATATGTAGTCAGTCGAGAGCTCGTTGTCGCCGAGCCACTCATCAGCATAGTTTTTAGCTAAGATAAGAATGAGCGCTTCCGCTGTGGCCGCTACGTATTCCGCTTGATCTGTATCGAAACCTTTCATAGTCGTCGTGTCTTTGGCCCTCAAGCCGGGGCTTACCCTTGACTTGACGTTGGCTGGCCTATATACCCTTCGCGCGCGTTCGAAATACTTAGATAGCGTAGATTGTGTCATATGCGATGTTCTATGAGATGTCTGAGTTCTCTAATACTATGAAGAATTGCGAGTTAGTTTAATACCTGTCAGGCTATGAGGTCTTCATGTCCTCCCTTTCCCTCCATGTTCTTATAGTAAATCGATTAGGGTTACCTCTGAGACCTCAAAGTCTCAGACACGCGCACACGTTAGGTTAGCGCATCTTGGGGATGCGAAGCGATGGCATTCGCATCTTTGGGGATGGAATCCCCCCGGGGTTCTTAATGTTAGGGGACTTGATTTGAGGTACTCTAGTCTTGGGCATCGAGCCATCTGGGGTTTCAACTTCAGGCATACGGTGAAACTGTTGTCTTTGCTTGACTATGTCAGGACTATTACGCTTATGCTCAGGGGTTTCGACCTCCTTGGACTTTGGACTATTAGGGGATTCCATGTCAGGCGTACTCGCATCCATCGTAGGTGCACTTTGCTCTGAGGATTTCTCGTTCAGCTTACTCATGGAGTCAGTGCGATCCGAGTTGGGTACATCTGGGTTTTGCTTGACTTTAGGTATACTGGCGTTTATATCTCCGGTATCTAGCTTTTCAGCTGATTTAGGATCTGATGGTGGGACATCCGCGGCCATATCACCTGGGTCCACCTTGTGGCCAGTCTTGCTGGCTTCGGAGTTGACTTGTGTCTGGGCCTCCGTGGGACCAGAAGTGCTCAGCTCATTGGCTTGGGTACTGGGGTTCCGAGGTTGAGAGTTGGCACTATCGATCTCAGCGCTCTGTTTGGTACCGAGTTCCCCCGTGTTCTTCGTGTTTTGAGAGTTGCTTTCCGCGACTCCTTTGTTATACTCCGAGGAATCTGCAGTTGGCTTAAAGTCAGTATTCGTATTGTTACGTGCCGAAGTTTCTCTTCGGCCCAATAAGTCAGACGTGCTTAGTATCCCTCTATTGTTTATCATGGTATATCTATCGTGGCATAGCGCGCACAAAGGCCCTTTAAGCCCTCCCCGGGCCCCGGAATATTTTAGCTGTGGGCCCACGCGCGATCCTTGGGGTACTCTCGGGCCCCGTGTGATATTATAGCGACCTTTGCGACTTCGAAATAACAGTAAAGCTATTATAGTAACAAAACGTCTGTGAGCGCTATGCTCAAGGAGCGCTTAAGCCCCCCGGGCCCTTTAATCGCGTTTTAGTCCCGTGAGTTGTTAGAGCGTTGTGCGGTGGGTACCCTCTAAGCTAACCTTACCTCTTCGCCTCTCTCACAGGCTTATATGGCACCTTGATCCCAATGTTTCAAAAAAGTCTCAGTATTCCCAGTCGTCGGTGTCCCTATAGGCCAGGGAGTAAGGGCTGACTCTGGGCTCTGATTCGATATCGAACTCTCTCCTGACTTGGATGGTCTTCATACCTGAAATACCGATATCTGTCTCTCTGTCTACCATGAGACATATTGCTCCTGTCCCTACTATAGTGGCCTTCATATACCTATATTGATCTACTATGCTCTCTATGGTGTCATACTCTATGGCCTTGTCGTATGTCTTTGAGGCTACGTATTCTTTGCCGTCGTAGGTGGCGGTGACAGTGACTCTGTTCATTATGGTTATGGTGTTGTTTATGGTTGGTGACAGCGCGCGATATAGCGCTCGCCAGTAAGACTTATATAACGCTTCCCCAGAAGCTTCTGGGGAGCTTACTGGGGAAGTACTTTGGGGAGCTCCTGGGAGCTTAGCTCCTGAGAGCTCTTGGGGGAAAGATCACCCCCTTAGACTCTATAAGTATGTCGTTCCAGGCTTCGAACGGGTCGCTGAATCGGGTCGAGTTGCCTCCCTCTACCCCGTATACTTGCTGTATGTGTCGGCCGAACGTTAGGCCTGAAGCTGCTGGTCCCATACCATGTTCTGAGACCCATGCATTGTACTCTTTGGTAAGCTGCTGTGTTGTAATCATGTTGATGTTGTTAGAAGTCTGAGTATTTTTCTTCAATTTTGCGAATCATACTGGCATGAGCATAGAATCCGAACTGGAAACCTAAGCAGCTGATGATAATGAACCAGCTGATCAGCCGGAAGAGATTGACTTCGATATCTAAAGGAGTAAACATAGTTGACTGATGATTAACGTTACATATCTAATATACGAAAAAAAGCCCAAACTAAAAAGTCTGGGCTCACCTTTTTCACTTAATCTAGCGTTAGGTGTAAATTCGTCCGAAGTAGTCTATACCGTCGTCTGGTGGCTGCTGATCCTCAAGCATAGCAGCGGCTGCGGTCCCTTCGTCGAAGGCTAGCGCTATGTGCATACGTTCTAGCTCCAGGTATGGCGTCATGAATTCGATCAGTTGATCTGTCAGCATGCCCCTCTCCTGCATATCTGTCATCATGGCCTCTATTGGAGTCTCAGATGCTTCCATAAAGGGATCTTTGTGTTCTACGTTGATTCCCAAACCTGCTAGTAGTTTTCTGATGTCTGTCATCTTCGGACTTGTTTGACTATTATACTTGTGGATGAGGTTTAGTTTCAATTTGGGTGACTGCGCGCGATAGTGCGCTCAAGTGTGCGAAAAGCGCTCTGGGGAGCTTAGTATAGCGCTCCAAATGTTAAAAAGTGTTAAAATTCGCTCTGGGGGATCCCCGTTTAAAAAAAATTCGTATATTAGCTATGTAGAGGTACTAACGGTGGTTTCATCGGGAGCAAGTAGACTCCGCCGCGCTTATACTTTTTTTAAGTTTTCAAATTTTAACAACTATAGTGTAACCTTTTGATCCCAGATCAGTATAATTGCATGTAACAACTCAGTCAACATCATGCTAATCGACATTAACAGTTTCAACATGCAGTACCTGCTCTTTACCTTTATCATTGTTGCTGGTGTACTCGCCTACAACTTCTTCCTGGACGTTAGACGATCCTTTCGTATCTTCAAGAAGATCGAAAACAAAACTCAGATCACATACGATGACTGTTGGAACTTTCACGATAGGGTTGCCCTGTATATCATCCGCAACTTTTAACGTATTTTAACAACCTGGATTTTCAGGTTAAGCTAGATCTCGTATATTAGCTATGTACCTTTAAACTCAACGCTATGATGTTATTCTGGATATGGTTAGTAGGAGTGATCACTCTTTTTGGTTACATAGGCTACTGCAACAATAAGTAAATGACAGACGCTTACCTTCCTTTTCCGCCGGAATTCCTACCCTACTTATTCTGGTTCTTCGTAGTGATCGTCTTGGCTATTCCGACATACTGTACCTTCTTTATCACTTGGCACATGATCGATCCAGACGGCTTTAAGAAGTTCAGAGAGTTTAAGAACCGCATTCGAACGAAAATCCAAAACAACAAGTAATCATGAATTACCAAGCTATTCATAATGAGTGCCACGAGGCTGGCATGATCGCCGGAGCCAATCTTCGGACCACCCCAATGTTGGTAGGCGAAGCCACCAGCATCTTCAGCAACGAGATCGACTATAGTAAGCCCACCTACGTCGTAGACGATGGTCCTTGTGGGTTCGCTTGGGTCACTATCTACCCAGGTAACTGCCGACTCGCTAACCAGTATAAGAAGCTCGGCCTCGCTAAGCCTGCTTACGGCGGTGGAGTTCAGCTGTGGATCAGTGAGTTCGGCCAGAGCGTCGATCGAAAGTACGCTTACGCTCAAGCCTATGCTGCCAAGCTTCGAGAGCTTACCGGTGTCGAACGAATCTACCCCGGTAGTCGCCTTGACTAATTTTAACAACTAGGGTTTCCCGTTTAACCAGAATTTGGTATATTAGCCCTGTAGAGTTATCAACCATGAAAGCAGAACTTAGAATCAACGCCCAGTACTATGAGAACTACAATCTCACTGGAGAAGGAGATCCTCTCTTCAAGCCCAAAGGTGGTCAAGTCTTCACCTGTACCATTAATCCAGAGGTGCTCCTCCAAATCGGCAACGACGGTCTCATTAAAGCGTGTGAGGACATCTTGATCAACCATAGTAACGGAGCCATTCGCTTCAACTACGTAAGTCACGAGGTTCTCTTCAGCGATCCGATTGTGGTTGAAGCGCGCGAGTTGACTGAAGCAATCGTGAAACAATTCGACTGAATCAAATATAAATACTGAAAACACACCCTCTATATGTCTAATATTTCAACACTCT
>Ga0213864_10000873_pt1 | contig 13762 bp, 11 predicted proteins | sample PICome_5_FD_160078 | JGI IMG/M metagenome (GOLD analysis project Ga0213864, IMG submission 160078) | Coastal seawater microbial communities near Pivers Island, North Carolina, United States - PICO247 | ecosystem: Environmental > Aquatic > Marine > Coastal | place: USA: North Carolina... | reverse complement strand
ACCATGCCACACTTCCTACCTGCAGATATCGCTTCAAGGTTGGAAATGCTCATTCCAAAGCGATTGCGGTAGGAATCTAGCCTTAACATCGTGCGGAGGGGCTAAATACGGGTCGTTTGTCGGCAATGTCTGTAAGGTGAGTGTATGGCACAAGGAACGAGCGGAGAATTCATTGCAGTTGTCAATGATACCGACCCTAAAAATGACGGAAAATCATACTCAGCAAAGATAACTGGAAACAATCACGCACAGGTGCTTGGTAAGAGAATCGGTGATGTTGTCGATGGACTTTTTGTAACCACTGAAAGCGAACAAAACCTCGGCGGATACAAACTTGAAATCACTGGTGGCTCTGATAAGACAGGAACACCAATGCGAAAAGACTTGGATGGTGGGTCTCGTCAATCCATTCTCGTTACTCGCTCCACTGGATACAAAGGTATCAAGAAGAACATCAAGAAAAAGAAAGGCGGCGGTACAGAAATTCGAATGAAGCCCGACGGTCTTCGAAAGCGCCGAACATTTCGTGGAAACACTGTGACTCAAGACACACGTCAAATTAATTTGAAAGTTGTTGAGCACGGAAAGAAAAAACTCGACGATATATTCAATCAATCACCAGCTGAAGGAGAAAGCCAGTGAAACCGAGAGGTTGATCGAGGAGCGTGAGGGGACAATGTCCAGGACGCTACCAACTCAACCCATTGTTAACATTGGACTGGTAGGTCACGTTGACCACGGAAAAACAACGCTTACCCAAGCACTTTCTGGCGTCTGGACAGATACGCATTCTGAAGAACGTAAACGTGGAATCTCAATTAAATTGGGTTACGCCGATACAGCATTTTATCAGACCAAGGAAGGAGATTTTTACCCTACTGGTCGACGACCAGATGGTTCTGAAGATGTAGAAGATGAACTGCAAAGGGTGGTTTCCTTTGTCGACGCACCCGGTCACGAAACCCTCATGGCCATCATGATCACTGGAGCCTCAATTATGGACGGGGCTCTTCTTATGGTTGCAGCAAACGAACAGTGCCCTCAACCACAAACGCGAGAACATCTTATGGCTCTAGAGATTGCAGGTATAGAAAACATCGTCGTTGTTCAAAATAAAATCGACCTTGTCTCTAAAGAACGTGCACTTGAATCGTACCAAGAAATAAAAGAATTCCTTAAGGGAACAATTGCCGAGAATGCTCCAGTAATTCCTGTTTCAGCACACCATGATGTGAATCTTGATGTTCTCATTGCGGCGATTGAGAAGTATATTCCAACACCTGAAAAGAACCTAGACGACCGACCTCTCATGTATGTTGCAAGGTCCTTTGACATTAATCGACCAGGGACTCGACCAAGTAAACTGAAAGGTGGCGTCATCGGTGGGAGTATCGTAGAAGGACAATTCAAGGTCGGTGATGAGATTGTCATCGGACCAGGTAAAAAAATTGAGAAAGGAAATAAATCAACTTGGGAGCCAATACCAGCCGTGATTTCTTCACTTCAAGGAGGAGGTAACAGCCTTGAGACAATGCATGCAGGTGGCTTATGTGGCATGGCTACACTTCTCGACCCAGCTATTACAACTTCGGATAATCTATCCGGTCAGGTCGTGGCTCGTAAAGACGAGTTGCCTCCACTCCACTCCACCGTGAAAATCCAAATTCATCTCATGGAAAATATGGTTTCAGGAAATGATAATGCTCCGGAGGTCGTCCAACCCCTTCGAAACAATGAGATGCTCATGCTCAATGTTGCTACCGCTACATCTGTTGGTGTGACTCGAAATGTTGAGAAGGGCACAACATCGCTTGAATTACGCCTCCCTATTTGTGCTGATGCAGGACAACGCGTATCTCTTTCTCGTCGTGTTGGCTCTCGTTGGAGACTTATTGGATACGGCACAATTCTATGAGGAAGGGTGTACTCCTTGCAAACTTTACTCATCGACGCTTGCGGATGGGTTGCATGTCGTCATTCTAGCATCAACATCGACAATGAAGCGCAACGGTATTTGGGTAAGCCTCAATGGATTGTCCTCGATGTTGTTCTCGAAGAACTAGAACACTTGCTAAAAGAGAAAACCATCTCAAAATCAACAATGCTCCTTGATTTGCTCAAAGACAAGGCTCTGGTGGTTGATACATCCGACGTAAAAGGTACTCACACCGATGATTTGCTCATCGAATCTGCTCTTCAGCACAATTCTACGCTGCTCACAGTCGATGTAGAACTCAAGAGACGAGCATATCAACTCAATATTCCAATTCTCGAAGTGAGAAAAGGTCACAGATTACATTTGGTTGATTCCGTTTAATCACGGTAATGTAAAAAGGACATCATCGTCGTGCCCATCGAGGAGTTTCAACTTGACTCCGGCATCAATCCACGCATGCGCATAATTTATGGCACCAAATGAACGGATGTAATCTCCTTTCTCGAAAAAAAATCCTGCATCAAAAATGTAAGCATCAGCCATCTCGAGTAAAGTGCCAGCTTTTTTCTGATCTTCAGTACTCAACTCACCAATGAGCGAAACTTTCTCTCTTGCTGATTTCGTTAAATCAAGATAATGAACAAGCCTGTCTCGGGATATGTCAGATTCAATCATCGATATCGTCTCCTTTCTGTCTTGAAAGTAAGCGTTTCACATCCTCTTTTCGGCCCAATGCTTCATACAATTCAATGGCGAGTGAAATCTTACCCAGATCCTCTGCTTCTTGTGCTCTGGTGAACATCTGCCTTCGTTTTTCCCAATTTCTTGCCATGGCAGCATCTGCAGCAGCTTTGTATCGGCTTTGGCGTTCAACATCAAATAAATGAGGAGCCACCCATTTTCGAACCAATCCTTCACGGGTAGCAGTAAACATTGAATCGCCAACATTGTTTGAAAGAAGATCGCCTAACTCCATGTCTTTCCCAAGTATTGATGTTTGCTCAAGTTCATCCGATTCAATGTTGCCTAAATGATGAAGATCACCATGGAGTGATAATGTCCACCAACCATCGCCTGTGCGTACAGAATTCATTGGCTCGATAGACATTGTTTCAAGACATTCCAACTTATCCCAGCCAAATGGATGAGGGACACCTTCCCACACAGCTCCATCGCTGCTCTGGAGCAACAAACGTCCATCATACAATGAGGAAAGCCAACTCCAAGTTCTGTCCTCCAGCATTCTCTTTTTGTCATTTCCTGTTAAGCGGCCACACCAAATGATACCATCGTTATCTTGCCATAGCAAATGTTCTCGGTCAAGCCATCCAAGCAACCTTCGGACCGGACCGCTTTCCATCCTACGAATTCCTCGCCCCTCTTGTGAGAATAGATGCAATTGTCCTTTTCGACAGGAGAGTACCCATCCGCCTCCGGGCCTAGCAATAATCTCCTTGAATCCAGATGGGGTGCTTCTTCCATCCGTGATTTGCTTCGAAGTAGTGAGAGAGTAAATGTAGAAACCATGTGCTAAAAGAACACCTACGTTGCCAGTTTGAGCAGCCATACCATGTACTTTGAATGGGACATTGGTTGTCCATGTCACCTTTCCAGCGGCGTCTAAATATGTCAATTGAAGACCTGAACTGACGATAATTCCTTCATCGACTGCAAGGATGGAAGCAATCCGAGAAGGCGCCTGCCAGGACCATGAAATTTTCCAGGTCATTCTGCAGCACCTCCTTTTGCGTTCGACCATACAACTAACTGTGCCCTAGCATTGTTTGTAAGTGTATACATACTCTTTCTTCCAACCATTCTTGAGGTCAGTATTCCTGCTTTAAGAAGCGAGTTTGAAATTTGTGATAACCTCGAGCGTCGAATGTTCAAATGACGAAGCATTTCTTCATCAGAGGGTGAAAACATTCGCTTGCTCGCAATAGTGACCACATAGATTTCGGTGGATGACAATCGCTGAAGTGCCATTCCATTCAACGGATACTCATTCCTATGACCCAATTTCGGCATGTGGTGCCGAGACAACATCTCGATGACGTGAGCTGGCAGCACTGCATCGTTTTCTTGATTGGACTGAATGAGGCCTTGCAAGAGTCCAATCAATGTTGAAATTTCAGTAGATTGAGGATTTGAAGGCTGGCCAAATTGAGGTTCGACTTGCTCGATAACGTGGTCGTCGTCAAGATTACTTTCGGTTTCATCGCCTTGAAATTCAAAGGTATTTTGCACATGATCCTCAATTTGAGATGGTTCAAATATCGAGGTTGTTAATTCAAATTCTTCATCTGATTCTAATATTCTTTCCTCATTTGTGACATTTTTCTCTTCTTCAAGCGCCGAAATGTTTCGACTTCTCAGGCTCTTGAATGCACCTGTGAACACTCTTGGTGGGTCTTCAGGGACCTCATGTGCAAACGAGCCGACAGAGGGTGACGCCAAGAGCGGTTCATCATGTTCGATGTCTTGTTTTAATTCATCGAGGTCCAAATCAAAGAATTGACTGTCCTGAGAACTGAGGAGTGAATCTCGTTCATGCCAAGGTACAGAAGCATCAATGATATTATCTGGCTTACGTTCACTTAACATTTCAACCGAATCTGTTCGTTGTTCTTCAACTTCTTCTTGACCATGCCCCATGAATTTGTGCAACATATCAGGTTCATTTCTCAACTCTGGCTTCGCATCAAATTCACTCTGTATCGGTTTGTATAACATTTCATGACCTGATTCTCTGTGCTGGTCATCGACATGATTGCGAAGCAATTGTAGGATACTTCTGGGGTAACCATCTGTCACTTCAAGCACCTCATTTGCAGCCTCTACACTTAATTCAAAATGAGGATATCCAATAGATTCAAGTCGAGTTGCAACAAGTTGAATCACATCATTTTGGTTGAAACGAGGCATTGTAAATTCTTCAAACGGTTGTGCCAATTCAACAGGTAACAATTGACGCTGCCTCTGGTCGCAGATCATGATGACAAGAGCTTGTGTCCTCTCAAGAACACCGAATGCATCTCTTAGGGCGACATGAAGCGTCGATGTGTCACTTGATTGAAAATCAAGAACGATTAAAGGAGCCCTATCTGATGTGAACGAAGCATTAACCAGTGCACTCGTCACTTCGCTTCTTGTCTGCGGAGGTTCGGATTCGAAGAATTGTGAATACACTGATTGAAGCAAACTATGCCCGGGATGCATAGCATTGAGATGATCGATGTATGCCGATAGTGAAACGATTGGTTCTAAACATTGAACTAAAGAAGAGCGTCCAGAACCATATGGTCCAACGAGTAATATTTGTCGAGACGATTTTCTTAAGATAAACTGTTTGAACAACGAAAGCAAATCCTGACGTCCAACAAATAAATTTGAGTCTTCTGCCGAGAGGGGTCGTATCGAAAATGGGTTCTGATGAACATGAGGGAGTTGGAGATGTCGCCAAACTCTAGCCATATATCAGCATCAACAATTGTAGTATATATTCTTTCTATCAAATTTCGACCTCAGCCTATGTGTTATAATGCGTTAAGGCAGTGACCAATTGCTTTTTTTGAGTTGCATTAACGCGTCATTAACACTTTACTAACACAAAAATAACGCGTTAATCCCGCACAAAAATTCATTCCGTCGTCTTGAAATGACAAGACATTCACCAGACGATTAGAGGAATGGGCATGCCAGTTGACAACAGCCGAATCCCTGGTTTGTACAACAAAACTATTCACGAAAGAAAGGAAGCGATTTCACTACGAACTGGCATTAGCATGGAGGATTTAGCCGTTTTCGATGTCGAGAATGGATTAACTCAAGATAAAGCTGACAACATGATAGAAAATGTGATTGGCACAATGTCTCTTCCAGTTGGCATTGCAACAAACTTCCTTATCGACGAGCAGGAATACGTCATCCCATTTTGTGTCGAGGAGTCAAGTATTGTTGCTGCCGCATCGAATATAGCAAAGCGATGTCGGTCAACCGGTGGTTTCCAAACAGATATTGACCCACCTGTGATGATTGGACAAATACAATTGCTTGACCTAGAAGACAGAAATGAAGCGATTCATGTGATTCTAAAATCAAAGCAAGATATCATCGACAAAGCAAATGACGTCCAATCAAAAATGATTGCATTGGGCGGGGGATGTAAAGATATTACCTGCAAAAGTCTCTCAGTGGATGGATTGGATATGGTCATTGTCCACCTCCACATCAACTGCCAAGATGCCATGGGTGCAAACGCTGTCAATTCGATGGTCGAGAGAATTGCACCATTTCTCGAATCACTGACAAACGGCAGGGCTCATCTCAAGATTCTATCGAATCTAGCAACCCATCGACTCGCACGCTCAAAAGCCATTTTCACACCTCAGGACATGGGTCAAGACGGTACTGTTGAATCTGGAATCGAAGTCATTGAGAAAGTCATGGAAGCTTACCTCTTCGCAAAAGGCGATCCATACAGGGCCACTACGCATAACAAAGGGATCATGAATGCCATCAGTAGCATTGCTGTAGCATGTGGCCAAGATTGGAGAGCGATTGAAGCAGGATGCCACGCATACGCCTCGATTAGCGGCCAATACACTTCGATGTCAACGTGGTCGGTGGATGATGATGGAAATTTGGTTGGTTCAATCGAAGTGCCAATTGCTGTTGGCATCGTAGGTGGTGCTTCAAAAGTACATCCGGCTGCCATGACAAATCTGAAAATTTTAGGAATCGAATCAGCCAGTCAACTCGCCGGCATCATGGTGAGTGCAGGACTGGCTCAAAATCTAGGAGCTATGCGTGCACTGGCCACTGATGGAATTCAAAAAGGGCATATGAAGTTACATGTTAAAAATATGGCCATGACATCAGGTGCTCTTGAGCATGAAATTGATGAATTGGTTCATCGGATTCACACTCAAAAAGAGCAGATTACACAAACTTTAGTGAACGATTTACTCAATGAAATGAGGCAAAATTAGTTTTCTTCTTCATCTTCATTTTCTTGTAAGACCAAGTGTTCAGGTTGCAATGAATCTAGGATTCCTGAAGATTTTACTTTCTCCCTAAACCAATCCCTTACCTTCTTTTTATCTGTTTCAGGGCAGCCAAAAAGTTCCGCAAACCTCCGAGTCGTTGTCAAACGTCGAGTTTGACCATCTTTACGTCGATCAACCATCCCAGCTTGAGCTAATTCTCGAACATAATCATACGCTTTAGGCCCAAGCATTTCAACCAATCTGGATTGAGGAATAGGTTGATGATATGCGATAAGTGATGCTGCTTTCAATAACTTTTGAGGCATATCAGTTTTGACGTCCTTTGGAAGCAATTGTGTGATTGAAGGTTTAACTTCCAAAGCCCACATTTGACCGATTTCAGAAAGTTGTAATGCTCCGTACCGCCTTCGTCGAAGTGTTGCTTGTAGTGCACTGAGTGAATCAAGCATCTCTTCTTCATCATAACCTAATGATTCGCATAATTCTGTGACTGACATCGATCGACCTGCACCAAACATCGTTGCTTCAAGCAAAGTTTCGAGGGGAATCTCTTCATTTGATTCCATTATTCCACCAACCAATCCTCATCGAGCATAGAGTGTTCGTTCTCCGTTTCATCGATTTTCTGATCTTTCAATCGTTTTCTCTCTTCTTTCAATCGTTGCTCTTCTGCACGTTTTGCTAATTTTTCAAGATAGATTTCCTGCCCTGTTTTGTTTGAAGCGATTTCTTCTGATGCGTCATCCATCATCGATTTTGTCACATGAAGAATGGTATCGAAATCATCGATATTCGGATGTAAATCTTCAAAGTAAATAGGTTCTGACTCACTAGACTGCGAGATTGAAATGAAACCTCTGTGGGTTAAAAAAAGACCCGAAATGAACGCGCTAACCTTCGCTTCCAATTGACTATCTTCATGCTTCTCACTCAACTGGTAGAGGTCATCTATCACTTCATTTATCGCAACTTTTGTAGTTTCCCGAGATTTGCTAATACCTCGAATGGCTTGCCAGGAGCGTAAAATATCACCTTCAAGGTCTTCATTATGCATTCTCCCATCAACATTTGACATGTACTGGTCAAGTTCTGCCTTGTTCAAAATACGCATCTCATCACGCTGCTTGACCATTTCTGCATCATCTGCAGCATCCTTGAATGCAGCAAGCAATTCTGCTAATGTGACATTTCGACCTTCTTGACGTCGTATTCTGCCATCAAAGAATTGAGGTAGAAATTCTTCGCTTTTCCCCTCGAGGACTGTTTGAGTAAACAAATAATCATCGTCAACATATTCTTCCTGCCAGGTAAAGTGCATATCTTCATCTTCAACCTCTTCCTCTGAATACTGTATTTTGTCAAATAATTCTGATGATTGATGATGCAAAACTTCCCATGACATTCGAATGAGGCGGCCGCAGGCAGGTAAATCCAATGCCTTTGCATCCTGCTTCACACGCGTCGTAAATTCTTTCAAAAATGACTCAAGGTTGATATTCCAAGCGTTGAATTGTTCTTCTTTGACGAGTGAAAACACGAGTGCTACAGACCTGTCAAAAGGATCGGTTAGTGTTTGATATTCTGCTTCTTCGAGGCTTGCGAAAGCCATAATTCGATCAGAAAAATCAGATGCAGATGCCGAATCCTCTCCAACAGCAACCAATTTGTCGATGATGTCCTGTCGAAGGAACCATCTGTCAAGTGCTGCTTGTTTTTCCATCCACTCACCTGTTCTATTCTTCAACTTCAATGGATTCTTCGTCAATTTGTTCTGTTTCGACATCCACTTCTCTTAAAGATTGAAGGTATTCTTGTGTTTCTTCAATCTCCTCAGTCATTTCTGAAGCACGCTCTGAGAGATGCTCGAGACCACTCTCAGTTGTGGGTTCAAGATGTGACAGTAATCCACCCAAACTTGTTGGAGGTGGCAACTCCTCAGGTATTCTTGGCATTGAAGACTCAACATTTTCGGCTTCAAGCATCCTCGTTTCATTGATTTTAGCATCGTTTGGAGACTCAACGAAGTGTTTCTCTCCTATTTCTATTGCTCGTTCTCGGTCGAAATCGAGTATTCGTCGACTACATCCATCGCCACCGTGAGTAATACCAATGTGGTGGTCTGCGAGCATCAATGAAACTTTTCGTAATGTCACCATGATGAATTGGGCTTTTTGGCTACGAGCCCTGCACATCTTTGCAATTCTCTCAGCGTTATATGCATCGAGGTTTTGATCGACTTCATCGAAATAATAGAATGGACTCGGATCATAATCTTGGATTGCGAAAATAAGGGCTAATGCAGCCATTGATTGTTCACCGCCGGATAATTGATGACGATTCACCTTCTCTGACTTTCCTCTTGGCTGAGCCCACAACTCCAATCCACCTTTGAATGGGTCATCAGGCGATTCGAGGAATAGTTCCCCTCGGCCACCATCAGAGAGTATCTTGTATGCTTCTTTGAAATTTTTATTCACTTCTTTCAAAACTTTGAGCAATCGGTCTTTACGCTGTTCTTCTAATTGTTCTGTGAGTTGAATGAGTTCTTTTCGACGGGACTGCAATGATGCAAAATCGTCTTTCATGAGATTTAATCGCTCTTCGACCTCATTGTATTGCTCGATTGCATGCATATTTACTGCTCCAAATTCATCCAACTTTTTGTCAAGAGAACGTAATTTCCGTTCGAGTTCGCCTACATTTGGAACTGATTCTGGTAATTCATCCTCCGACAAACCATCCTCGAGCATTGCCTCCAACATTTCATCTCGCTCTCGGACTCGGTCCATGATTGTACGATTGATGTCATCAGCTAATCTTCGGTGTTGATTTGCATTTTCCAATTGTTGCTCTGCAAGAGATTTCTTTTGACCTCTCAATTCAACAAGTTCCATTCTCGAATCTTCCAATTCTTTATGCTCAGAAAGGAATTCAGCACGTTCTTCTTCTTTTGCAACAAGTTGGACCTCAAGCGTTTCTTTTTCATCTTGAAGTTTTATCAAATCCAATTTAATTTGTTCTACATTTGATGAAAGTTTGGCCCTTCTATTGCTTAATTCATCGACCCGTCGTTGCAAAATTTGCTGGTGAGAACCCCCTTTTTCAAGCGAACTCTCCGCTTGAGATTTCTGACTTTCAGCGGAAACCATCAAGAGTTCGTTTTCATGGATTCGGACTCGAAGTTGTTCAGGACTTGCGTCTTGGAGAGCCTTGGATGCTTGTTCTCGTTGACTTTTGCTTTCATCAAGTGCAATCTGTGCAGAGTCAAGTCCTTGTAAGGCTGATTCTGCTTGACCATGAAGTTCTTGTAATCTGTTCTCTAACTTCTCATGTTTTGATTGAGCGTTCGTTAACAAGTGTTTCAATTGTTTCTTTTCTGCACGAAGCGTTTGGACTCGTTCTGTAAAATCATTTTCTACGACTTGATTGATTTGCTGCCTCACTTCTTTTTGTATTGATCGTGCTTCTAGAAGAGCTGCTGTAACGGTATCTGCCATCAATTGCAAGCGGTCAACCTCATTGGTTAATTTGTCAACTTCGGACGCCCCCTGAATTTTTCCTCCAAAAGTAACTGGAAGTTTTCGCCTTGAACCACCGACCATTGCCCCTCCTGCATCGGTAACATCACCTTGAAGCGTAACCAAACGAACTCCACCCATGTGCTTTCTCGCCGTCGATAGATTGTCGACGATGAGTGTGTTTCGCAAAACATACCGAACAGCAATCTCAATCCTTGGGTCAAAATCGAGTAAATCATGGGCAAAGCCCACAACACCATCTTTCTTAGCCACGATAAGAGATTTTCCAAGTGCTCGAGTGTTTGTTAATTTATTCAATGGGAGGAAGGTGGCACGACCAGCCTTCTTTTCGTTTAGCCATCGAATTGCTCGTGCAGCATCTTCATCGCTTTCAACTACCACCGAGGTCATACCACCGCCTATAGCAGTACCAAGTGCATTTTCATGAGCAGGGTTCTTTGGAGCACACAGTTCAGCAATTGTTCCGATAATTCCAGGCAATTCACCTTTATCTCGAGCAGAGATGACCGAACTCGCACCACCGACTAATCCCTTTGAACCTGATTTTGATTCTAATTCTTGGCGGGCAGTAAACAATTTTCTCTCTGAATCTCGTAATTTTGATTCAATGAGGGCGATCTCTTCAACCAATTTTGATTCAGCATTTTGAGATTCAATCAATCGCTTTGAAAGTGCTTCACGGTCGAATTGTGGTGCCTCGTCCTTCAAATCTTCTTCCTGAAGTTCAATTTCACCTAAAGCGATTTGATTCTTTTCAAGTTCTTCTTTTGAAATTGCCAGTTCTTCATGTAGGAGTTCAACTTGTGTAGCAATTTTGTCGACTTCAGATTGAGCCTTTTGCACAGTGCCTTGGCAAAGGTCGACTTGAGCCTCTGTATCCTCTAAGGCCTTGGCTAATGATTGATGTTGTTGACCAATTTGTGATAGGGCTTCATCCAATTCAATCTTTTCATTTTGAGCAATGTGAAGTTGGTTCAAGGCTTCGGTAAGAAGTTCTTCTGCTTTTGACAACTCGGCTGTAAAATCAGCGAGTTCTTTTTCTGCACCGATCAATTCTTCATCGATATATTTGATTTCAATTTCATCTTCATCGGATTGCTCATGCAGTGCGTCTGTTTTATCACTAATCCGAGCAATGCTCACATGTAAATCTTGGATAATCATGTTGATTTTGTTATCCTCGCCTCCAAGAATTTCATTGATTTGCTTTTGTAGTTCTGACACCTGGTCATCAAGTTGTTGAACCGTTTGCATCGTTTCAATGTGAAGATTTCGGAGTTGCTTTTCGGAATCATAGTATCGTTGTCGTTCAGCGACTTGGAACTCAACTTCATTTTTCGATGTTAGATATCTTGATTGGAGAAGTAATTTTTTTGTTTCATGGATAGAGTCAATAACCGCTTTTGCCTTCTCTGCAACCTTCTTTTCTTCTTTCAGTGTGTTTAGTCTCGAAAGTTGTTCTTTTTGAAGCAGTTCGATTCGCTCAATGTAAGCCTCGACTTTTTCTTTTTGTTTTCCACCTTTTCGAATCTCATCATCGTATAGGGTGACTCCAGCTACACCGTCGAGAACTTTTCTCCTTTCGATCGCTGTCATTTTTGCTAAACTTGTTACGTCGCCTTGTAGCACAATGTTGTAACCATCTGGCCTCGCATTAGCCGATGTCAAAATACGATGAAACGATTTTTGTGAACTTTCTTCACCGTTGAGAAGGTATGTTGTTACCGCATTGTTGGAAGAGGTGAGGCGCACTTCTCTCGTCATCTCAACCTCATCAAAGTCAAGTGCTAATCGACGTCGCCCGTCCATCATTTTTGGATTTGCAAATTTTAAAGTCACCTTACATTGCCTTGCTGGCTTCGAATTTTTCCCACCGTTGAAGATGAGATCTTTGACATTTTGAGCCCGAATCACACGATTGGATTTAGGGCCGAGAACAAATTGTATTGCATCACCGCAATTCGATTTCCCAGAGCCATTTGGACCTGTGATTGCAGTAAAACCTCGGTCAAGTGGTATTGAGACTTCTCCCTTGAAAGACTTGAAATTTTCCACTTCAACCGATTTAAGATACAATCCCATTCCCTCCAACCGAGAAGGTTTATCTCGGCCTACCTCTTTCACCGAAATTTAACAGGATTTAAAGAATTTGAATTAAATGCACCTTGGCACCACGATTTTGAAGGTTGTTTTCGTTTGCCGGAGTTCTTCAAAAAACGCCCAATTGATTGCATTTCTTGCAACCTTTTCCTTTGCAGTACGGGCAAGTAGCCATGACAAGGAGGCCTTTCCTTCGTTTTTTCATCTTCAAATTCGTGTCTTGTTGTAAGAGACGAGATCGCTGAATTCGATTTTTTGTCTTTTCGTGTGAGTTATCTTCTTTGGCATAGAAGGCATTTGCAAAGGCTTCTTTTCGCTCCCTTTTCACAAGAGTCTTTTCCCTAGATTGTTCGAGTGCGATTGGGTCCCAGTATTTTGGTCCACGTATTAGCATGTACCCAAGTCCTGCAATAGCAATTTGGAGTAACCAAGGTTGAATGTTGAAAGGCATCAAAGTCGCTAAGCCTTCTGAACTCGCAGCATGTGGGAGCCAGCCAAGGCGGTCGAGGATGGCAATAGAAAAGAGACCGATTCCGGTGACAAAGCCAACTTTTCGAGCTCGTTGAGCCCACCTTTTGTGTTGAGGCAATTCCCATCGACCAGCAAGGAGAATGACGAGGCCTTCTGCCAGCATCATGAAATCAGCACCATCCCATTGTCCTTTTTCTTGAAGACAGTACGATGCTCCAGATGTCTGCAATTCACTTTCTATAGTTTGAAAGGCACAATTCGGGTCTGCGAGGAGGACAACATCGAGTTTGTAACCATCGGAGCCTTCGATAAACATAGGTGCAACAAGGCCGAATTGGGCGTTGAGTACAACAAAGGCGACGATGGCACCGCCGATTATGGTCCCAAGACTTTTCTTTGCGCCCATGATTGTCGAAAACGCACCCAATCATTAGAATTATCGCATCATCATCACTTGAATATCATATGATAAACGACATAACCATGAAGACGGACGGAGAACCAAGGAGAATGGCGTATGGTGCACGTGGCGATTGTCGGTTCAGGAATCGCAGGACTATTCACAGCGCTCCAATTAGCTGATGCAGGCCATACTGTCACTATTATCACAAAAAAAAGAACAAAAGATTCCTCAACGAATTGGGCACAGGGAGGCATTGCTGCGATTTTGGATACGACCAATCACGACGGTATCGCCTCTCATCTTA
>Ga0213864_10000869_pt1 | contig 13796 bp, 7 predicted proteins | sample PICome_5_FD_160078 | JGI IMG/M metagenome (GOLD analysis project Ga0213864, IMG submission 160078) | Coastal seawater microbial communities near Pivers Island, North Carolina, United States - PICO247 | ecosystem: Environmental > Aquatic > Marine > Coastal | place: USA: North Carolina | collected... | reverse complement strand
ATTCGGCGTCTAACCTACGTCAATTTAAAACTTTGTTTTTTATGAGTAGGTAATTCAACTTAAGAGTTTGATTATGGCTCAGAACGAACGCTTGCTGCATGCTTTATACATGCAAGTCGAACGAAGGCCCTAGCTTGCTAGGTGTCCTTAGTGGCGCACGGGTGAGTAACACGTGGGAACATACCTCATAGTACGGAATAACTGCGGGAAACTGTAGCTAATACCGTATATTCCAGAAATGGGAAAGATTTATCGCTATGAGATTGGCCCGCGCAAGATTAGCTTGTTGGTAAGGTAACGGCTTACCAAGGCTCCGATCTTTAGCTGGTTTGAGAGGATGATCAGCCACACTGGGACTGAGACACGGCCCAGACTCCTACGGGAGGCAGCAGTAGGGAATATTGGACAATGGGGGAAACCCTGATCCAGCAATGCAGCGTGAGTGACGAAGGCCTTAGGGTTGTAAAACTCTTTCATCGGTGAGGATAATGACAGTAGCCGAAGAAGAAGGACCGGCTAATTCCGTGCCAGCAGCCGCGGTAATACGGAAGGTCCTAGCGTTGTTCGGAATTACTGGGCGTAAAGCGCATGTAGGCGGAACAAAAAGTTAGAAGTGAAATCCCTGGGCTCAACCTAGGAATTGCTTTTAAAACTTTTGTTCTGGAATTCAGGAGAGGAAAATGGAATTTCCAGTGTAGAGGTGAAATTCGTAGATATTGGAAGGAACACCAGTGGCGAAGGCGATTTTCTGGACTGATATTGACGCTGAGATGCGAAGGCATGGGTAGCAAACGGGATTAGATACCCCGGTAGTCCATGCAGTAAACGATGGGTGCTAGTCGTCGGACTTTTGTTCGGTGTCGTAGCTAACGCGTTAAGCACCCCGCCTGGGGAGTACGGTCGCAAGATTAAAACTCAAATAAATTGACGGGGACCCGCACAAGCAGTGGAGCATGTGGTTTAATTCGACGCAACGCGAAGAACCTTACCAGCGTTTGACATGGGAAGTGCCGGTTACAGAATGGTAACCTTCAGTTCGGCTGGCTTCCGCACAGGTGCTGCATGGCTGTCGTCAGCTCGTGTCGTGAGATGTTGGGTTAAGTCCCGCAACGAGCGCAACCCTTATCGTTAGTTACTAACAGTTCGGCTGAGGACTCTAGCGAAACTGCCGGTGATAAGCCGGAGGAAGGTGGGGATGACGTCAAGTCCTCATGGCCCTTACACGCTGGGCTACACACGTGCTACAATGGTAACTACAACGGGACGCAATACCGCGAGGTGGAGCAAATCCCCAAAAGTTATCTCAGTTCGGATTGCACTCTGCAACTCGAGTGCATGAAGTTGGAATTGCTAGTAATCGCGGATCAGCATGCCGCGGTGAATACGTTCCCGGGTCTTGTACACACCGCCCGTCACACCATGAGAGTTGGTTTTATCTTAAGTCAGTGCGCTAACCTTCGGGAGGCAGCTGCCCACGGTACGGCCAGCGATTGGGGTGAAGTCGTAACAAGGTAGCCGTAGGGGAACCTGCGGCTGGATCACCTCCTTTCTAAAGGAAAAAAAACTTTGAACTCAGTGTACGTTCAAAGTAACCACCGTCTATTTGTTTTGCTTTTTTCAACTATGTTGATAAAGGGCATTAATTGGGCGTGTAGCTCAGTTGGTTAGAGCGCGCGCTTGATAAGCGTGAGGTCGGAGGTTCAAGTCCTCCCTCGCCCACCAACACTGTTGGGGGATTAGCTCAGCTGGGAGAGCGCCTGATTTGCATTCAGGAGGTCAGCGGTTCGATCCCGCTATCCTCCACCAACATCTTTAAAATCGTAAATATGAAAGCTGATAACAACGAATAACTTTGCACGAGTTATTCGTTAAAACACAAATAAAATAACAACAAATAACTACAAAAAGTTATTAACTAACACAAACTTTTCACTGTGTGTTAATAATTCAAGCGCGTAAGAGCATTTGGTGGATGCCTTGGCATAAAGAGGCGATGAAGGACGTGATAGACTGCGATAAGCTCGGGCTTGCTGTCAATAAGCTTAACCCGAGATTTCCGAATGGGGAAACCCGATTACTTATAAGTGAATTCATAGCTTATAAGGGCGAACCTAGGGAACTGAAACATCTAAGTACCTAGAGGAAAAGATATTCCGTTAGTAGTGGCGAGCGAACGCGGACCAGGCCAGTGCTACTTTTTACTAAACCAGAACTGTATGGAAAGGCAGGCCATAGTGAGTGATAGCCTCGTATGGGTAGATAGTAAAAACTAGACATGAGTAGGGCGGGACACGTGAAATCCTGTCTGAATATAGGAAGACCACTTCCTAAGCCTAAATACTACTTTATGACCGATAGTGAACCAGTACCGTGAGGGAAAGGCGAAAAGAACCCCTAGCAGGGGAGTGAAATAGAACCTGAAACCGGATGCTTACAAGCAGTTGGAGCCTCTTTGTGAGGTGACAGCGTACCTTTTGTATAATGGGTCAGCGACTTAATCTCATTAGCAAGCTTAAGCCATTTAGGTGTAGGCGAAGCGAAAGCGAGTCTGAATAGGGCGATTTAGTTAATGGGATTAGACTCGAAACCGGGTGATCTAGTCATGAGCAGGTTGAAAGTGAAGTAAAATTCACCGGAGGACCGAACCCACTAGCGTTGAAAAGCTACGGGATGACTTGTGATTAGGGGTGAAAGGCCAACCAAACTCGGAAATAGCTAGTTCTCCGCGAAAACTATTTAGGTAGTGCGTCGTGTGAATCTTGTCGGGGGTAGAGCACTGAATGGGCTAGGGGGAAGCAATTCCTACCAAACCTAATCAAACTCCGAATACCGATAAGTCTGCACGGCAGACAGTCCATGGGTGCTAAGGTCCTTGGACGAGAGGGAAACAGCCCAGATCAACAGCTAAGGTCCCCAAATAATGATTAAGTGTGAAAGGGAGTGGGAACTCCAAGACAGCCAGGAGGTTGGCTTAGAAGCAGCCATCCTTTAAAGAAAGCGTAACAGCTCACTGGTCTAATTAAGAGATCCTGCACCGAAAATGTAACGGGGCTCAAATCATTTACCGAAGCTTTGACAATTACTTTTAGTAATTGGGTAGCGGAGCGTTCTGTAAGCCTGTGAAGGTGATGCGTAAGCATTGCTGGAGGTATCAGAAGTGCGAATGCTGACATGAGTAACGATAAGAAATGTGAAAGACATTTCCGCCGAAATCCTAAGGTTTCCTGCGTAAAGCTAATCTGCGCAGGGTTAGTCGGCCCCTAAGGCGAGGGCGAAAGCCGTAGTCGATGGGAAGCAGGTTAATATTCCTGCACCAGCTGGTAGTGACGGATGAAGTAAATTGTAAGTTCTTACTGGATTGAACTTGCAGTGAATTTGTCCCTGGAAATAGCTCCAGCATTAGACCGTACCAAAACCGACACAGGTAGGAAGGTAGAGTATACCAAGGCGCTTGAGAGAACTATGTTGAAGGAACTCGGCAAATTACACTTGTAACTTCGGGATAAAAGTGACCTGCTATTGGGCAACCAGTAGGAGGTGGCACAGAAGAGGGGGTAGCGACTGTTTACTAAAAACATAGCACTATGCAAAGTCGAGAGACGACGTATATGGTGTGACGCCTGCCCGGTGCCGGAAGGTTAATAGGAGGGGTGCAAGCTCCGAATTGAAGCCCCGGTGAACGGCGGCCGTAACTATAACGGTCCTAAGGTAGCGAAATTCCTTGTCGGGTAAGTTCCGACCTGCACGAATGGCGTAACGATTTCCCCACTGTCTCCAACATAGACTCAGTGAAATTGAATTCTCGGTTAAGATGCCGAGTAACCGTGGTTAGACGGAAAGACCCCGTGCACCTTTACTGCAGCTTTGTATTGGTATTAGGGGACAGATGTGTAGCATAGGTGGGAGACTTTGAAGGATTGGCGCTAGCCAGTCTGGAGTCACCAGTGAAATACCACTCTTCTGTTCCTTGATGCCTAACCATACACCGTCATCCGGTGTTGGGACCATGCATGGTGGGCAGTTTGACTGGGGCGGTCGCCTCCCAAAGAGTAACGGAGGCGCGCGATGGTAGGCTCAGAACGCTTGGAAACCGTTCGTCGAGTGCAATGGCATAAGCCTGCCTGACTGCGAGACCCACAAGTCGAGCAGAGACGAAAGTCGGTCATAGTGATCCGGTGGCACTTCGTGGAAGGGCCATCGCTCAACGGATAAAAGGTACGCCGGGGATAACAGGCTGATCTCTCCCAAGAGTCCATATCGACGGGGAGGTTTGGCACCTCGATGTCGGCTCATCGCATCCTGGGGCTGAAGCAGGTCCCAAGGGTTTGGCTGTTCGCCAATTAAAGCGGTACGCGAGCTGGGTTTAGAACGTCGTGAGACAGTTCGGTCCCTATCTGCCATGGTTGTGGAAGCTTGAGAGGATCTGCCCTTAGTACGAGAGGACCGGGGTGGACGTACCTCTGGTGTACCTATTGTAGCGCCAGCTGCATCGTAGGGTAGCTATGTACGGAATGGATAACCGCTGAAAGCATCTAAGCGGGAAGCCAACCTCAAAACTAGGCTTCGTTATAGGATCGTGGAAGACTACCACGTTGATAGGCTGGGTGTGGAAGTGTGGTAACACATGAAGCTAACCAGTACTAATAATCCAATGCTTGAATTTTAATACACAGCGAAAAGTTTTAACTAAAATGTTATAAAAAGTTTGTGGCGGTCATAGCGGAGTGAAAAAACCCGATCCCATTTCGAACTCGGTCGTGAAGGCCTCCAGCGCCGATGGTACTTAGTCTTAAGGCTTGGGAGAGTAGGACGCCGCCTATTTTATTAGCTTACATATTTACGATAACTTCAAATAAAAAAATTTTCTCTATTATAATTTAAAATTATGATTATGAGTTTTTTTTGGTAGCCTCGGGCGGACTCGAACCGCCACGGGAATAAATCCCACTGGATTTTAAGTCCAGACTGTCTACCAATTCCAGCACGAGGCCACATGTAAGATTAAATAGTCAGTGGTGGAAATGTATTATAAATCTCAATAAATACAACGGCTTTTTCTTATATTAATTTTTTAATTAAGATAATTATTGCTTTCGATCAGATCTCCATAGCTTTGATTACCAAAAATAACATCTCTAATTAAATCAAACTGGCTTAATATATTTGGTTTCTCATCAATAATATTTGTATTTTTTAAATTAACTATTTCTTCATATCCAGCAGGTAGTTTTTCAAAACTTTTTAATTCACTCATGGATAAAGGGCCGATCTGTAAGTTGAAATTTCTAAAAGTATTATTTCTAACTTCTTGTTTGGTCAAATGACATAGTATTCCAATTTGGTTGGTGTTGTTAATGAAAGCGCTAAAACCATAATAAGAATATGGAACAGAGTCAGAAATATTATTAAATACACCTAAATCTTCATTCCATTTAAACTTATTTTGAGGAAAAATATTGAAGTAAGAGTCTTGAAGATTTTTATAAAGAAGAATTCCATCATTGAATAGAGTAAACAGGTTCTCTTTAGATTCAAATGAATTATAAAGTTCGAGAAAATTAGCATCCAAAATATTTTTATTAGTGTTGCTATAGAGTTTATTCAAAGAACTAAGAGTTGACTCAACGGTATGAGACTCTAAATCTGATATTTGTTGGTGACTTGAGAATGATATGAGTTTAGATAAGTGCTCATTATTATTAAAGTTCATTCCAAACGTATATTTTATTGGACTAAAAATATTACTAAGCTCTTCTAAATTTTTTAGTGAACTAGCTTGATTGCTCAGAACTACTAATGTATCCAGATCTAAGGGTAAAATATTGTTTTTAATATCTAAACCATTATCCTCATAAAAATTTTTAATCTGATTAGGTAATGAAATTTCTTTAGTAGATAGATTTTTAAGTTGATTATATTCACCAAAAACTATGTCAAATTCATCAATATTTTGATCAACAAAAGATAATTCAAAATCAATATCATTTTGTTGGACGTAGTTTCCAAGTTCATAATATAGGTAATATTGGTAATCAATATAATCATTATTTATCAGACCAATTTTTAAATTTTTTTCATTGCTGCATTCTTCAGAGGCTAAAATAGGTTTTGTAAATATATAAAGAAGTAAAAAAAAAACTTTTAATAAAATCAACAATGAGCGCTTATTATGATTTAAACATTTCTTTATAGACCCGCTCTTCAATTTTATGGTTATTGTCAAAGAGCAAAGGTATTTCCAATCCTTCAGACATTTCTATTTCTATTGAAGTAACATCCTTGGCTTCAATATGGTCTGCATGTGCAACAATAGGTCTTTTTGAGGGGTTGTTATTAATTATTTTTATTTTTGCGCTATCTTTTAAAAGACCACCTTTCCAATGCCTAGGGCTGTAAGCACTCACAGCTGTAAGAGCAATAACATTACTTCCCAAAGGGATAATTGGGCCAGAAGCAGAATAATTATAACCTGTGCTTCCAGCCGAGGTTGAGATGATAACGCCGTCACAAACCAACTCCTCCATCCTAACTTCATTATCAATTATTATTTGGAGTTTTGATGCTTGATATTTTTCCCTTCTTATACTGATTTCGTTTATCGCTATTGCCTTAACTTCCTTTCCTGTGGGAGAAAGAGTTTTCATCACCAGAGGACGTAATTTTGTGAGCTGAGCTTTTTTTAATCTCTCAGTTAGTCCTTCTAATTTAAATTCATTCATTAAAAAACCAACTGAACCGAAATTCATACCAAAAATAGGTTTATTAATTTTTAAATAATCATGAAGAGATTTAAGAATAAATCCATCACCACCCAACGCAACTATGAAATCCGCTTCTTCAGGGGTATGATCACCATATTTTTCAATTAGCTCAGCCTGAGCCTTCAAATTTTTTTCTAAAGGGAAAGCTACAAAACTAATTTTCATAATTAACCACCAGTTTCATTCATATATCTATCAACATATCCTTCATAGTTATTTTTGTTGATTTCAAAATTATGAGATTTTGGTTTAATAGACATTGCATACTCAATCAATTTGATAATATCAGCTTTTGATTGATTTCTGAGCGCAAATTTTAAGTCTACAAAATCATTTTGGCCTAAACACATGTAGAGCTTTCCAGTACAAGTAAGCCTGACTCTATTGCAGGTATCGCAAAAATTATGAGAAATAGCAGAAATAATACCAATTTTCTGATCGTTTTTTGAATTAGTAAAATACCTTGAAGGACCATTTGTTCGATATTTTGATGGAATTAATTCTAATTTTTTTACTAATTTTTCCTCAAAGGTCTTCATAGAAAGGTATTGATCAAATCTTTTCTCACCAATAGATCCAATAGGCATTACTTCAATTAATGAAATATCACAGGAGTTTTTTTTACACCAATCTATGATTTCAAATATTTCCTCATCGTTAAAATCTTGAGTCAGTACAGTATTGATCTTTACCTTTATACCTTCATTAATCGCAGAGCGAATTCCACTTATAACTTTTTCAAGATCACCCCACTTTGTGATTTCTTTATATTTTTCTGAGCTTAGACTATCTAAAGATACGTTAATTCTATCAACACCATTTTCTTTTAAAATGGGAGAATACTTTTCTAAATTGGTCCCATTAGTAGTTAAGGTATGTTCTATAATTTTATTTTGTTTTTTTAACTCAAATAAATGTTCAATTACAGAAATAATATTTTTTCTAACTAAGGGCTCCCCACCTGTTAGTCTAAATTTTTTAACACCTAACCCATTAAAAACATCAATTAATTTTATGATCTCCTCAATAGTTAAGACTTCTTGCCTAGGTAAAAAAGTGACATCTTCAGCCATACAATAGGTACATCTTAGATCGCAACGATCTGTAACCGACACTCTTAAATAGTCGATTTTACGTTTAAATTGATCAGCCAGCATTTTCTATTAATTCTAAGTTTATGAACATTAAATCTATAACTTTTTTTCCAACATTCTCAAAGTTAATTGTAACTTTGCCATTAATACATGACTGAACTTGACCTATTCCCCAACTGGGTTGTGATGGACATTTAACTAAGGCACCAGGGATAAAATCGTTAAAAATCGGGCTATTTTCCATGTTTGTTCTTGTTAAGTAAGTACAATTATTTACTATCTATAATAGAATCATGGATAAAAAAGACAATTTAAACAAATTAAAAACTGTAATTAGTAGCATCGAGAAATCTTATGGAAAAGGCTCCATAATGATGCTTGGAAAAAAAGATGAAGATATGGGTAATGTTGATGTTTATTCAACAGGTTCTTTAGGCTTAGACATAGCTTTAGGTATAGGCGGATTACCCAAAGGAAGAGTTGTAGAAGTGTATGGTCCAGAAAGTTCAGGTAAAACTACCTTAACTCTTCATGTAATAGCAGAAGCCCAAAAAATGGGTGGAACATGCGCCTTCATTGATGCCGAACACGCTCTTGATCCTGGATATGCAAAAAAACTTGGTGTAAATATAGATGAGCTTTTAATTTCACAACCTGACACTGGAGAACAGGCTTTAGAAATATCTGATACTTTAGTTAAGTCAGAGGGAATAGACCTTCTGGTTATTGACTCAGTAGCAGCTTTGGTGCCCAGAGCAGAACTTGAAGGCGAGATGGGAGACTCACTTCCAGGTCTTCAAGCTAGATTAATGAGTCAAGCTCTTAGAAAATTAACTAGCTCTATTTCAAAAACTAATACAATGGTCATTTTTATTAACCAATTGAGAATGAAGATAGGCGTAATGTTTGGAAGCCCAGAAACTACAACAGGCGGAAATGCCCTTAAATTTTACTCTTCTGTTAGACTTGATATTAGAAGAATTGGTGCCATTAAAGACAAAGATAATATTATCGGTAATCAGACTAGGGTAAAAGTAGTCAAAAACAAAATGGCTCCACCTTTTAAGCAGGTTGAATTCGATATTATGTATGGAGAAGGAATTTCAAAAATTGGTGAAATTATCGATTTGGGTGTTCAAGCTGATATTATTGATAAATCTGGCGCTTGGTATTCCTATAAAGATGAGAAGATCGGCCAAGGCAGAGAAAACACAAAACAGTTTTTAAAAGACAATCCAGCTCTATTAGAGGAAATTGAGACAAGGATTAGGTCAAATTCTAACACTGTCGAAGAGTTAATGATCGATCCACCGGCTTTACCCGACGATACTCCTGAAAAAAAAACTGAAGAATAAGTATTAATTTTCAAATAAATTAATCTATATTGCTAGGTTATGATTTCTAACCAGGTAAGAAATACTTTTATTGATTATTTTAAAGATCAAGGACACTCCCATGTGAGTTCTGGTTCTCTAGTTCCAGATAATGACCCAACTCTAATGTTTGCTAACTCTGGAATGGTTCAATTTAAGAATGTATTTACTGGATTAGAACAACGATCTTATACAAGAGCTACAACCTCACAAAAATGTGTAAGAGCAGGTGGTAAGCACAATGATTTAGAAAATGTAGGTTTTACCACAAGACACCATACGTTTTTTGAAATGCTTGGTAACTTTTCATTTGGTGACTATTTCAAAGAAGAGGCAATTTATTTTGCTTGGGATTTAATTACAAAAAAATATGAAATTAACCCGGATAAACTTTTAGTAACTATTTACCATGACGATGAGCAGGCTGAAAAATACTGGAAAAAGATTGCTAAATTACCTGATAGTAGAATTATTAAGATCTCTACCTCAGATAATTTTTGGTCCATGGGAGATACTGGCCCATGTGGTCCTTGCTCTGAGATCTTTTACGATCATGGGGAGAAATATTTTGGTGGGCCTCCAGGCTCTCCTGACGAGGATGGTGACCGTTTCATTGAGATATGGAATTTAGTTTTTATGCAATATGAGCAGATTGACCCTCAAAAAAGAATAGATTTACCAAAACCTTGTGTAGATACAGGAATGGGATTAGAAAGAATTACTGCTCTTCTTAATGGAAGTAATGATAATTATTCATCTGACTTGTTTACCAATATTATTAATGCTACTCAGGAATTCATTAAAACAAAAATAACTGAGGAAAACAAAGCAAGTTTTAGGGTTATCGCCGATCATTTAAGAGCATCTTCGTTTTTAATTGCCGATGGCGTAATACCTTCAAATGAAGGAAGAGGTTATGTTCTCAGAAGGATTTTACGAAGAGGTATTCGTCATGCTTATACGTTAGGCTCACGAGACCCTTTATTTTCAAAAATATTCAAAGATCTTCAAAATTTAATGAGTGGGTTTTACGATGAACTCAATGTTAGAGCCGATCTAATCACCGAGACTTTACAAGATGAAGAAGTTAGATTCCGTGAAACTCTAACCAAAGGCTTAGACATATTATCTCAAGAAATTCCAAATATTAAAAATAATATATTGGATGGCAAGGTAGCTTTTAAGTTATATGATACTTTTGGATTTCCTCTTGATTTAACTCAAGATTTTTTAAAATCAAAAAATATAGTTATTGATACTGAGTCTTTTAATCAAGCTATGGAGGCACAGAAAGAAGAAGCCAGAGCCTCTTGGAAAGGCAGTGGAGATACAGCAACTCAAAAAATATGGTTTGAGTTAGCAAAAAAATATAATCCAACAAATTTTAATGGTTATGAAAAAAATAGAATTGACTCCAAAATCATATCTATTTTAGAAAATTTCAATGAGGTCGATTACTTAGAAGACCAGTCAAGTGAGGGAGGCATTATTATTACTGAAAATACATGCTTTTACGGCGAGTCAGGTGGTCAAGTAGGTGATACAGGTACTATTAAATCAAAGAATGGGGAATTTTTAGTAACGGATACAAAAAAAACTCCCCAAGGTATTTTTATTCATTTTGGAAAATTAATTTCAGGAAGTATGAAAGTAGGCGAAGATGTAGATCTCTCCATCGATGAGGAAAGAAGATCTTTAATTATGAAAAATCACTCAGCCACCCATCTTCTTCATGCAGCTTTAAGAAATACATTAGGAAATCATGTTGCTCAAAGAGGCTCTTTAGTAAATTCTGAAAAGTTAAGATTTGATTTTAGTCATAATAAACAAATATCCTCGGATGATATAAATAAGATTCAAGATGAAGTAAATTCAGTAATCAAAACTACTTCAAGATCTAATATAGAAATAAAATCTCAAGAGGATGCGATTAAAGCAGGTGCGATAGCATTATTTGGTGAAAAATATGGAGATGAAGTAAGAGTTGTCACTCTTGGATCTAAAAACAATAATCCATATTCTATAGAATTATGTGGAGGTACTCATGTAAATGATGTTACTGAAATTAGTAAGTTTCTTATTATTAATGAAGAGTCCGTTTCTTCGGGCGTTAGAAGAATTGAGGCCCTTACATTTGATAAAGTTGATGAATATCTTTCACTTAGAAGTAAAGAAAAAGAGAAATTAGAAATCCAACAAAATCAAAATATAAATGATTTAGAAAAACAAATTAAAGACCTATCTGGTCAGATAAATTTTCAAGATAGCAACAAAACTGTTTACATTAAAAAATTAGAAAATTATTTAAATACTTTAAAAAATAAATCAATTTTATCTAGCGATAGTAATAATCAAATTACTGTTGATGAAATTAATGGCGTCAATTACATAACTCAAGTTATTGAAGGTCTCCCACCAAAAGAACTAAGGTCTGTTTATGATAAGTTTAAATCTGAAAAACAGAACTCTATTCTTGCTTGCATAACTATTAATGAAGATAAAGTATCTATTATCATTGGTTTAACTAAAGATTTAATTGATAAATACGATGCTAGGATTTTGATCAAATCCTCATTTGATCATCTTGGCTCAAAGGGTGGTGGAGGAAGAGTGGATTTTGCCCAAGCTGGAGGCGATCAAAAAAACAACATAAATCAAGCTTTTTCAAGCATTCGAGAGCAGATTTAGGCAAGTTTTTTTTGTAGATTTATATCTAAACAACTTAAAAAATCTTCTGTATTCATCCATTTGGTATCAGGGCTTACAAGAATTGCTAAATCCTTTGTCATTTGTCCAGACTCCACAGTTTCGATACATGTTTTCTCTAAGGTATTAGCAAAATTCATTAAATCTTGATTATGATCAAACTGTCCTCTGAAATATAAACCTTTAGTCCATGCAAAAATTGATGCTATTGGGTTTGTAGAAGTTTTTTCACCTTTTTGATGTTGTCTATAATGTCTTGTTACTGTGCCATGAGCAGCCTCTGACTCTATAATTTTGCCATCTGGTGTCATGAGTACGCTCGACATCATACCAAGAGATCCATATCCTTGAGCAACAGAGTCTGATTGAACATCTCCGTCATAATTCTTACAAGCCCAAACAAATTTTCCACTCCATTTCATTGCTGAAGCAACTAAATCATCAATTAAACGATGCTCATATATTATATTATTTTCCTCAAAACTTTTTTTGAACTCAGCATCAAAGACTTCTTGAAATAGTTCTTTAAATCTTCCATCGTATTTTTTTAAAATTGTATCTTTGGTAGATAAATAAACTGGCCATTTCAAATTTAAACCATAATTGAAACAAGCCCGAGCAAATCCTCTAATGGAGTCATCTAAATTATACATAGATAGCGCAACACCATTATTTTGAAATTGAAATACCTCTTCTTCAAAAGTTTCACCTTCTTCAGAAACGAATTTTAAATAAAGTTTTCCTGGCTTAGTAATTTGCATTTCTGTTGCTCTGTATTGATCACCGAAAGCATGTCTGCCAACTACTATAGGATCATCCCAAGTTCGAACAATTCGAGGAATATTTTGACAAATAATAGGCTGCCTAAAAACAGTTCCATCTAGTATATTGCGAATAGTCCCATTTGGAGATCTCCACATTTTTTTTAAATTAAACTCACTCATTCTATTGTCATCTGGAGTAATGGTTGCGCATTTGACACCTACACCGTATGTCTTAATAGCATTCGCTGCATCGATAGTAATTTGATCATTGGTTTCATCTCTTTTTTGAACAGAGAGATCATAGTATTTTAGGTCTATATCTAAATAAGGCAGGATTAATTTCTTTTTAATGAAATCCCATATAATTCGGGTCATTTCATCACCATCGAGCTCTACGACGGGATTTTTAACTTTGATTTTTGACATGTTTTGAAGACCTTACATATAACAAATAAAATAGGTAAAAAAAATCTATTTTATTGATCAAATAATGCATTTCAGATATTAATTCACCCCTATGTACTTTCGTTTTCATAAAGAGGTTTCTGCTGCTTTAATTATACTTTTTTTATTAGTGGTCTTTTTTTACTTTATTTACAAACCACTTTTTATAGTTTCACTAATTTTATTAATCTTCACATTTTATTTTTTTAGAGATCCTGAAAGAGTCGTTCCAATAGGTGATGATATTTTGGTTAGTCCTGCAGATGGTTTGATTACTAACATAACAGAAATAAAAGAGGGAAAAAAACTTTATACAAAAGTTTCTATATTTCTTAGCATCTTTAATGTTCACATTCAAAGACTCCCAATTTCAGGAGAGGTTACTAAAGTTGACTATATTGAAGGTAAGTTTATCAATGCCACTTTAGATAAAGCTAGTGATGAGAATGAAAGACTAAAATTAACAATAAAAAATGGAAATAATCTAATTTATGTTACTCAAATTGCCGGTCTAATCGCAAGAAGAATTGTTAATTATGTAAAACCCAATGAAAATATCAATCAAGGTGAAAGATATGGTATAATCAAATTTGGAAGTAGAGTTGATATCGAATTTCCCAACAATTTTAAGTTATTGGTTAATGAAGGGCAGCA
>Ga0213864_10000867_pt1 | contig 13799 bp, 16 predicted proteins | sample PICome_5_FD_160078 | JGI IMG/M metagenome (GOLD analysis project Ga0213864, IMG submission 160078) | Coastal seawater microbial communities near Pivers Island, North Carolina, United States - PICO247 | ecosystem: Environmental > Aquatic > Marine > Coastal | place: USA: North Carolina... | reverse complement strand
CGTATATGAGTCATTAAACATGGTAATGCTCTTTATATAGAACATTTATACCCTGTAAAAAGTATGTAATGCTTGCGCAATAAGTATGCAAAAGGTATACTGCGTATATCAACCATGAGGACATAAAATGAGTAATATTTCACTAAGACTGAAAAAAGCATATTTAAAGTTTTTACGGTTTCGCTGCAACAGACATTGGAATAGTGCTAGGGAGTTACACGCCAAAGCTATTGGTCTGGGATTAGAGATTAGAACTCTTGAAGGAAGCACCGGAAGATTAAACTAATGGTACCGCACCTGCCAAAACATTGGACAGCCGGCATTCTTAAAGAGGAAGAATGGGTTGGGGAGTTCCATGCTACTCCGCAAGAATTGCTGGTCTGGTGCGAAGAGGAGTATCAAGATGAAGCTGTTGTGAGCTTGGTACTTAACTTATGTGATGCACAACAGGTATACGAGGAATGGTGGGAGAAAATTAAGAAATGACAACTTATTACGATGTACACCCGTTAGCAAACATTGTTGCTATGGCGGGGGAAAGGGAACAAGCCGCATTAACACAAGACATATTGCGCAATGGACAAAACGAGCCGGCTGTACTGTGGCGCGGAAAAATCGTCGACGGGCGCTGCCGGCAACTTGCATGTACAACGTTAGGCATACCGTTAGAAACCAGAACCTTAGAAGACGGACTGACTGAAACAGAAGTTGCAAAAGTTGTTAAAAGCTTGAACACACGCCGCAACTTGACGGAAACGCAAAAGATCGTTAGTGCTTACCTGGAGCAGCTACGAACCGGACAAACAAACGGACAAGTTGCGCAAGAGTGGGCCATTGCAGTGCGCAGTTTGCAAAACTTTAAATACGTTGCAACCCACAGACCAGAACTAGTGGAGCCCCTGTTTAATGGAGACAGCGTGAAGATTATTGATCCGGACAAAGGTTACCCCGTAACAACTAATAAAGTTAATACGTTAGCCCGTATTGTTAAGTGCGAGCAAGAAAATGGTAAAGTCCAGGTAGTAAAAGAAAGTGAGCTGGATGCTATACAATATAGTATAACCGGTGTTATCAATACAGAGATTGGAAGAGCAGAACACAAAGACTTAGTGGCTGCGTTTAAACATACCAAAAGTAAGGAACAAATGTTTAGTGCTATGGCTGCTGAATTAATGAATTATAAATATCAGCTGACAAGCTAACCATAAAGTTGTTATTCTGGTTAAATAAATTTTTATGATATACTCCGAAACTTAACTAATATAACTGGGGGTATAATAAATGGATAGCCTAGAAGAACATTTAAAAAAGACAAATGGTAACCTTACATATGAGGAAATTTTAGAAATTTTAGAGGCAGAAAGTTTTGAGGATCATACCAATCCTTATAAGCCTTTAAATTTCCACGATGATGATGAAGGTTGTTAAAGATAGTCTAAGTATTGAAGAAGACCTTGGCATATTATACGTAGTATATTTTGAGCTGGAGGGTAAGCCGTTAGTAAAAATCGGCGTGACTACTAGACCTATAGAAGAACGCGTGGCGGAAATACTAACAAGTATTTTTAAAAAATATAGAGAGTTTCCATATTGCAGGCCTAAAAGATTTCGTAAAACGGGAAACGTTTATGAAAAAGAAGCACAGCTGCATGAATACTTTAAATCGTACAGTTACTCTCCAGACAAAAAATTTAGTGGCTCAACAGAATTTTTTGATATACCTTTGGAAGAGGTAGTACCTGTCTACGAAAACCTATTAAAGGGAAAAGATATTTTTTATGAGAGTAGACAAATCCAAGATACGAACTCCGGATGAAGAGTATCAGTATCTTTGGGATCAAATAAGAAACGGTGGAGACTTTTTTTCTTGGGAAGTCCACCCTAACGTTTTACGCGCTTGGAACATGCGGCGAGACCGTTTATATAAAAAATTAAAAGCGTTAGTTGACTCTGCAGAATTTAAAGAATATAATCCCTGGTACAAATAGATGGCATTATTTGTGTTCCTTGTATGTCTCAAATAAAAATAAACTCTCCTCCTTGTGTTAAATTAGCCCCTTGCTTAGGGGCTATTTTTTTGTTATACTTTTGAAAAACGTACATCCCTATACATACAACGGAGCCTATATGGGTGAATTACTAACACTTGAAGATGTAAAAAAAGCAATTCCAAAAAAGAAAAACTATATTACGCAAGAAGCTGTTGACATTATTAACCAATCTTTAGACGATCCTGAATTTCAAGGTGAGTCGTTAATTCAAACAGCAGCTACGTATGAATCTGTTTTGCGCGGCGCCAGAGCATCTGTACCCGAGTATTTAAACGCTATTCGGTTCTGTGCGTACATGACTACAAACAATTCTAATTATACGGAAGCTTACAAAAAAGTATTTGCTGATCGTGAGTTTGTAAAAGAACGAGTTAATTTACCAACAACAGATCCAAAGTATGGAGAGCTTACTAGTGCTGCTTCTCGATATCGTCGCACTAAACTAGTGACAGATATTCTTACGGCAAGCCAAGTACCTCTTGACTTAATATTTACAGGGCATCGCTACAAAGCAATTGGTGTTCTTGCCGATGTTATGGAAAATGGCAAGTATGACCGTGATAAAATTAACGCTGCCAAAGAATTGCTTGCTGCTACTAAAGGTCCAGAAAATATGAAAATTGAGCTGGATGTAGGTGTTTCAGAGTCTAGTGCGGTACAGCAACTAAATGATCAATTGGCAGAAATTGCTGCTCGTTCTATTAAACACCTTGAAACAGGTTCTACAAATCTTAATGAGCTTGGCGCAATGAAAGTAATCGATGATGATATTATTGAAGGAGAGTTTAGTGAGCACCCAGCGCGTTACTAGGGTAAAAAGAATAGATAGTATTTATGGAACAAACGGTATTCCAGAAACTACTAACCTTTTTATTCCCGAAGATGGTACAATCAAAATTGGGGATTTTACTATTACTGCAAAAGAGTTAGTTCTATTTTTAAAAGCCGCAGGCACATTAGCTAAAAAAGAACATCCTGAGGAATTTATATGACAGAAGCGTATGTTCCAAGCGCTGAAGCAGTAAAGTTTATTGCTTTTATTAGAGCAGCTAATGTAGAAGATAACGCTAATGCTGAAATTCATTATCGACTAGCTGACAAATACTTTGGCGAAGATAAGCAAATATTAATTGAAGCTTTCCGTGGTAGTGCTAAATCTACTATGATGGAATGGCTTGTGTTGTACATTGCTGCTATGGGCAATTTACATAACTTCGGTAAAGTTCAGTTTATTGCTTTTATTGGCGACTCTATGGAAAATGGTACTAAAAACTTTTTTCGTAACGTAGCCGGTAAGATTGACAGATCAGAATTGCTTAAGCAATTGATTACTATTAAACGTAAAACAGACTCAGAAATGGAGTTAGTAAATGCAGATGGTATCGAACTTAATCTCAAGGGGTACGGAGCAAGTACAAACATTCGTGGTGTCCGCTACAAAGGCGCTCGTCCTGACATTGTTATTCTCGATGACATTACTACTAACGATGCTATCAACTCTGAAACCATCCAAAATACCATCAATAACAACTTTTACAAATCAGTTATACCTGCGTTGCATCCAACCAGGTACAAGATTTTCTTTATTGGTACACCAATATCTGAACGAGATATCATTCATCAGCTTAGTGATAATCCGAAATGGGTAGTACATAAATTTCCTATTGCAGAAAAATTTCCTTGTGATGAACAAGAGTTTGTAGGGAACTGGTCAGATCGTTTCCCATATTCTGCAGTATCAGAAAAATATGAAATGTACAAAGCTGCAGGTAAAGCTCAAGATTTTTACCAAGAATTTATGTTGGAAATTACCGACTTAACCACCTTGCTTGTGGATGAAGAAGACATTCAATGGTTTGATCCTTCTATAATCAGTAAAAACAAAGCTAATTATAATTTTTATATTTCCACAGACTTTGCTACCAGCACAAAAAAATCTGCCGATTTTAGTACAATCGGAGTATGGGCTGTCTCCAGTAACAATGATTGGCTATTGGTAGATGGGCAATGTATACGTCAAACCATGCAGGAGAACATAGATGACTTATTTAGATATGTTAAAAAATGGCAACCTTTAAGCGTAGGCATAGAAAGCTCCGGGCAGCAAGGCGGCTTTATTTCCATTATGCAAGAAATGATGATGAAAAGAAACACGTGGTTCACGTTTGCGAAGAAACCAGGAAGCAAGGATGTGGGGATTCGCCCGATAAAGGACAAAGTACATAGATTTGTTACAGGTGTGCAGCCTAAATTTAAACAAAATAAAATTTGGCTGCCAAAACCTGAAATCGCAAAATTGACTAGTCCTCGTTTAGTAACTTTAGTAGAAGAGATGCAACACGAACTTAGCCGCTTAACATTAGCGGGGGGCGTTAAATCTTTAACGCATGACGATGCAATTGACTTATTAAATCAGTTATCGGAAATGGATATATACACTCCATCAGACGTTTCAGACTTTGCGACTACGCACGTAGATGAAGATGGAACTATTTGGGAGGGTATGTGGAACGATAGCGATGAAGAAGTTATCGGCAGAAGTACGGTGTTTTAGTTGACTGGTTTATCATAAGGGTTTATAATACCTAGTATTATTTTGTCATAATTTAGGCTGGCTGTAGCTTATAAGCTACAAACTACAACGTTGCACTGTTAAGCAGCACAAGGATTACTAGATGATACTTCAAGATATTGTAAATGCAGCTAAATTTAGTGAGCTTAGCAGTACTGCTGTAAAGGATAATACAAGCGCTATTATTACCTTTTTAAATTTAGGTTTGCTAGAGCTTTATAAAAGGTTTCCACTTAAAACTTCGGAAGTCACCTATGCCGTAGGCGAAACTACTGCGTCATATTCTTTACCTTCTAATTTTATGTACCCATTAGCGGTATACGGTGAAGATATTTATGGCAATATTGACATTGAAGAAAAAATTGCTATTAACGAAGACTCTGATGAAAAAGCAGTATTTTTTCCTAACCACAAGCAAGTACAAGTACCTTCAGAAATTAGGGGTGATAGAGTTTCTATAATTTACGTAGCAAAACCAGAAACCTATACCGAAGATGACCTAGAAGCAGAAGTAGATTTACCAGAAACTTTAATAGAAGCTTTACTTCACTATATTGGGTACAAGGCCCACTTAGGAATTCGAAGTGATGGTCAAACAGAAAATAATGCTCACTTTATACGTTTTGATGCAAGTTGCAGAAAGGCTAGAGAGCTAGGGGTAGCGTACTCTACTGATTCTTACAAAATGCCTGACAGACTTACATATAGAGGATTTGCATAATGGCTTTACTACCTACCGGTTCGGTATATTCAGATACAGATGCTCTTAGAGAGTTTGGTCAAACTGTAAAATTGGTTAAGGGAGATCAAGGCGGTGAACTTCAGCTTACGCTAAAAGATAGTAATACGGCTGCTGAAGGACAAACTCTTGATGAAGATGACTCTAGTACTTGGGCTCCTCTAGACCTTACGGGTTCTACTGCTCTTTTAAAACTAAGAGCAGAAGGGTCGTCAACTGTAAAAACTAGTGTGCCAATGTATCATATGGGGCCCCCAACAGAAGGTAAGTTATTTTTACAGTGGCCCCAAGCAGCTTTAGACACTGCAGGTAATTTTACGGGAGAGCTGGAGCTTACGTATTCTTCAGGCCGAGTTTTAACTGTTTATAAAGAATTGCGTTTTCAGATCCGTGAGGATTACTAATGTCTATAAAGGTAGTAGTAAAACACGCGGCTGCTAAAGTTGCAAAAGTTTTACAACAAACTCCTGAAGCATTTGTACAAAGCTCAGCTAGAGAAATTGCAGACTTAATTTATGAGAATATAGATTTTTCTAGGATTGCAAATGTAAGTCCTGAAAACGTAATTCAAAATGAATTACTGCCTATTGCAGATGAATTTTTAGTAGCTGTCACTAAATCATTCGCTGACAATACGTCGGTAGAAGAACATCTTATATTTGCGTTAGAAAAACTATTTAACGATACAATAACTGCTTCTGAAAGTTTAGCCTTTAGTTTAGCTCAATACCAAGAACACGTAAATACTGTACTTGATAGAGTATCTGCCGCTCTTATTAAAACTGCCAGTGAAACCGTTAGCACTAGTGATGACTCTACTCTTACTTTAGGCAAAAGATTTTCTGAATTTCCAGCAGCTATTGATAATGTTGCCTTAAGCTCACTATTCTCTCGTCATTTTTATGACTATGTTTCTATTGATGATTTTGCAGGTATAGATAAGTACTACAATGGTACTAAGCACAATATAAGTTTTGTTTCTGACTTTTCTTCATTTACTTACAGTAAACCTTTTAACGATAGTTTTATTTCTACTGATTATGTAGAAACTTTCTATACAAAAAATAAATTTGATGAAGTTACTTCTACCGACAGTTTTGATTACTCTTTAAGCAAATCTTTTGACGATCTTGCACAAGCAACGGACTTCTTTAAATTTGAAGAACTTAGAACTGTAAAAAGAGATAATACATTTACAAACGACGATCATAATGTTATACTAAACAAAGTCTACCACGATACAACAGTACCAGTAGATAGTGTTGCTTTAGCATATACTGCGTCGTTTGATGATTTAGTTTCTACTACTGATTATAGCGATTATACATTTGTTAAAGATCTGGGCGATACTACTGCTATTGTAGATGCTTTTGGTATTAGCTATAATAAACGTGAAACTAATGACACCTATAACATTGACGATTCTTTTGTTATAGATGTTACAAAGAATCCTGCAAATGATGTTACTGCTGATGATAGCATTAGGGTAACATACATTGCTGGAGCAAACGCTATGTTTAACGTAGCACAATTTAACCAAAGCACTTTCGGCTAAAGGAGAAAACCAATGCTTACTGATAAGCTATCTCTCACAGGTGCACTGACTATCTCCAAAAATGGCGAAGTCGTGCAAAAAATTAATAACTTAGTAGTTACTGCGGGTAAACAACTAGTAGCAGCAAATCTTCAAGGTGGTACTGTTAACCCTATTAACTATATGGCACTAGGTACAGGTACAACGGACTCACAAGCTGACCCGACTGATACTGCGCTAGAAACTGAAATTGATCGTAATGCTCTTACTACTGCAGGCGGTACTGTTAACGGAGCGGTAGTTACTTACGAAGCTACTTGGGTTCCTGGTGACGGCACCGGCGCTATTACAGAAGCTGGTTTGTTTACAACAGAAACTGATGGCACAATGCTTGCAAGGACGATTTTCCCAGTCGTAAATAAAGGGGCGGACGATACAATTACCGTCGTATGGGACGTCACCATTTCCTAAGTAAGAGGCTACTATGGCAATTAAGTTTAGCAACAACGCTAGGACGCTAATTGCGTCCAGTGTTGCATCTACGGATACAACAATTACTGTTGAAGATGCCTCGGTATTTCCAACATTAGCGGAAGGCGATGTTCTATATTTAACTATTGCCAATGTAGCCAACAACGTAACGGAAATTGTTAAGTGTACGTCAATCACTGACAATACACTTACGGTTACTAGGGGCGCAGAAGATACAACTTCACGAAACTGGACTACTGATGATAACGTATCTTCTCGCCTCACTACCGAATTACTAGAAACTATTACATCACGTGAGTATTTAGGATTACAAACTGATGATGATGTAACGTTTAATAGTATTACCCTAGGCGGAGGTGATACCGGCGAGGGCAAGCTTGTATGGAATAATACCGACAACACTGTTGATATAGAGTATAACGGCGTAACTTTACAAGTAGGTCAAGAGCAGCATTTTTACGGTAAAGCCGTAGGCAATATCGCTGATGGCGAAGTTGTTATGTTTGCTGGTGCTCAAGGCGATCACCTATTAATGACTAAAGCTGATGCCAGTGTAGAAGGTTTTAGAGAAGAGTGGGTTATCGGTGTAGCTACTCAAGACTTTGTAAATAACGAGTACGGTTATGTAACTACTTTTGGTGCTGTACGAAATCTTGATACTACTGCATTTAGTGAAGGTGATTTACTTTATTTTGACGTTACTACTGCAGGTGCTCTTACTAATGTAGAACCTGCTAAACCTAATCACACAGTACTTGTTGCAGCTGCAACTCGTATCCACAGCACCGAAGGAACAATCTTTGTACGACCCAGTTTCCGTTCAATGCTTAATGAATTGCACAACGTTGACGTAGACGATGCTACTAACAACGATGTGATTGCCTACAATTCAACTAGCGGTAACTGGGAAAACACTAAAGACCTAGGTTTAAATACTGTAAGTTTAACCCCTGCTGACAATGTTACTCACACCGAGGGTAAAATGTACTACAATAGTGAGTACAAAACCCTTACGGTATTTAGTGATATTTCTGACGTATCTTTACAGGTGGGTTTGGAAGACTGGATTCGTGTTTATAACAACACCGGATCAGTTATTGAAATTGGTACACCTGTATATTCTCTTGGTTCTATGGGCGAAGCTTTAAGTGTAGCTCCTGCTAATGCAACTAGTGAAGCTGCTTCTCAAGTTATGGGTATTGCTACTCATGATATTGCAGTAGGTGGTTATGGTTTTATTACAGAGCGTGGTCTTGTATCAGGTATTGACACTTCTCAGTTAACTGCTGGTGAGCGTGTTCACTTATCTCCTACTGGTGCTTTGCAAGTCGCAGCCCCTACTTATCCATATTTTCCTGTAGACATTGGTACCTGTGTAGTATCTGACAATACGAATGGCTACCTGTATGTTAATATTATTGAACATACTATGGAGCAATTCCGTGTAACAGGCAACACACACTTTGGGGGTAACTTAACAGTTGAGGGTGACCTAGTCGTACAAGGTACTCAAACTATTACCAATGAAGCAAATTTGTCTATTTCCGATTCGTTTATTTACCTAAACTCAGGTGATACAATCGGTGATGCTGGAACCACATTCTCTGGTACTGGTTTGGATGACGCATACTTTACTGGTCATTATGAAGGAACCACCACAACAACATATTATGTTCGTATTGATGGCGTTGGTACTGGTACTGGTGGCGTAGATACTTTCGAATGGTCAAAAGATAACTTTTCTACAACTGAAGCAACAGGAATAGATCTTACTACTGCTGGGGTTGCGTTAGACAATAATATTAAGATCTTATTCAATGCTGCCACAGGTCACACTTCAGGTGATAGTTGGTCTGGCACTGCTGCACCTGTAAATGTTGATACCGGTTGGTTTACAAACTACAACACAGGTACTGAGGGTGTAGGGTACACCCATGCAGGAGTATTTTTAGATACTTCGGATAGTAGTAAATTTAAATTTCTAAAAGAATACAGCCCTGAACCTTCTGGAAACATTGACCTTGAAGATGAATCAGTTGTATTAGGCACAATTGTAGCAGCTTCTTTTGAAGGCTTAGCCACAGATTCCGCTAAACTTAACAACCAATTACCTAGCTATTACTTAAACTACACTAATTTTACTAATACTCCTACTATTGGTAACGGAAGTATTACTGTTGAAGGCAGTGATGGTTTAAGCGGTACGGGTACTTTTGCTCTTAATAATACTTCAGACTCTACGGTAACTCTTAGTAACTCTGATAAAGGATCTTCTCAGAATATCTTTAAAAGTATTTCAGTAAGCGGCCAAACTACAGTAAATGCTGACTCAAACAGTCAAGATGTAGAGTTAGTGGCGGGCGATAATGTAGCGATAACTACAGATGATACTGCAAAACAAATCACTATTGCGTCTTCTTATACAGATACCAATGACTATTTAACAGGCCTTAGTTTTGCAGATGGAACTCTTACGGCTAGCGTAGCTAATCAAAGCGATGTAACTGTTAGTTTAGACGGAAGATATCTTAGAGATAGTGGAGACACAATTACAGGAGATCTTAATTTTGGCGATAGTGTAAAAGCTATTTTTGGTGCAGGTAATGACCTACAGATTTACCATAATGGCTCTTCTAGCCGTATTGAAGATTCAGGAACAGGCAACTTAGAAATAAGAGGCGACAATGTATTTTTAAGATCTTACACTGGCGGCGAAGCTTTTGTGAGAGGATTCACGAATGGACACGTGGATTTATTCTATAACGGCGTTGCCAAACTCGCCACAACCAACACAGGCGTTGACATAACAGGCACGGTGACTACTGATGGAGTGACCGTTGATGGAATTTCTAAAAGCGTAGCTAATGAAGTAACTGCTAATACCGCAACTACTACAATAGATATGACTGCTTCAAACTTTCATGTGGTAAGTATGTCAACGAATACAACCTTTTCTTTATCTAATTTGTCGAGTGCTATAACCTCTTCAGGAACAATAATTATAAAGCAAGATGCTACAGGAGGTAGAAACTTTACTTTACCTAGTGTATGTAAAACTCCTGTTGGTGGCGCAAGTATTGAACAATCTACCGGATCCAATACTACTTCAATTTTAACTTATTTAGTCGTAAGTTCAACAGAGGTGTTAGTCAATTATATTGGTAACTATGCTTAAGGGGTAGGCAATGATTAATATTTTTGGCTTAATAGACGGTATAAAAAAGTGGAGTACGACAGTATCTACTTCTAGAAATACCTCTAGAGCTACAAGTAAGTCTACTACCACAAGTTTTAATACTAGTACTTCTACTACTACTACATGGAATACTAGTCGTAGCACTACTACGACATGGAATACTAGTCGTAGTACAACAACTACATTCAATACTAGTAGTACAACCACTACAAGTTGGAATACAAGCTCAACAACAACAACAACGTTTAATACTAGTAGCACAACTACTACCAGCTGGGTAGCTTCTAAAACTACTAGTAAAGCTACAACTACTTCTTGGACTACAAGCCAAAATACTATTACTACATGGACTACAAGTCATGTAACATCTCAGTCTACAACAACTACTTGGGCCACCAGCAGAAGTACAACAACTTCATGGACTACCAGCCGAAATACAGTTACGGCTTGGACTACTAATAGAGGTACAAGTAAGACTACCACAACTACATGGTCAACTAGTAGAAGTACAACAACAAGTTACTCTGTTTCAAGATCTACTACAACAACTTGGAGCACCAGCAAAAGTACGACCACAAGTTATACAGCTTCACGGTCTACTACTACTACCTGGAGTACTAGTAAAAGTACAACTACGACATTTAATACCAGCAGTAGTACCACCACAACCTGGACTACAAGTTCAACTACAACAACTACTTGGAGTACTTCTTGGGATACTAGTAGAACTACGACTACATCTTGGTCTACATCTAGAGCTACTACCACGAGTTGGACTACCTATTGGAGTACTTCTAGAACTACTGCTTTATCTCCTCTTCGTGTTTATCCTGGATACAGCAATTTTTACAACAGCTGGTCTAGGATATATGGCTCAGATGAGGTAAAAGATACAGATGATATAATTAAAGTTTACTACGAAGGCGTTAAAATCGTAGATTTGGCGGTTGCTACGTATGGAGATGCCACTAGTTATACTGACGGTATATACACTTATTATAGAGATGTTCTTAAATCAGATGATCCGTACTACTTAGACTACGATATTTATCGAGATCAAGCTAGAAGTAGAACTACAAGCTGGAATACTTCTAGAACCACTAGTAGAAGTACTACAACTACTTTTAATACAAGTAAAAATACTACAACGACGTTTAGTACAAGCAAAAACACAAGCTCTACTACCACCACTAGCTGGTCAACAAGTAGATCAACTACTACTACTTGGAGCACATCTAAGAGCACTACGACGACTTTCAACACAAGCAAGGCGACTACAACATCTTGGACTGCTTCAAAAAGTACAACTACAACCTTTAATACGAGTTCTTCTACCACGACTACGTGGACTACAAGCAAATCAACAACTACGACTTTTAATACTAGTTCCAGTACCACTACATCGTGGACAACATATTGGACAACTACTCGAAATACTACAACATCTTGGACAACCAGTAGTTCTACCACAACTACGTTTAATACTAGCTCGTCTACTACGACAAGTTGGACTACGTATTATAATACTTCTAGAACTACAACAACAAGCTGGACAACCAGCGCAAGTACTACTACAATGTTCACAACGAGTTGGACTACTAGCAAAAGCACCACAACTACCTGGTCTACGTCTAGAGCAACCACAACTACGTGGTCTACTTCTAGGACAACTACCACAACGTGGGCGACGTCTAGAGCAACTACTACAACGTTTAGTACAAGTACAAGTACGACAACTACATTTGCCACCACTAAGTCTACCATAACAACTTGGACGACTAGCAGGGCAACTACTACAAGTTGGACTACTACTTTTACTACTACGTTTAATACTCAACGGACTACGGATTTTTACTCATGATGTTTACAGAAGAAAATATTAAAACTCATATTGGAGACGAAATTAAGTATAGAGAAGAGCTATACGATCTACAGGAACTAGAGGACTACTTTATAGCTAAATGTGTAGAATCTGGTATAGATCATTCTCACGACTGTACAGCACATGAAAATACTTACTTTAGTACTTTAAATTATACTACCTATGCAGGGATGTTTATTATGCATCCATTGCAGTTTGATCTGCAGTTATTTCAAATGTATGATGCTAAAGCAGATAGAATTGAAAGTGACGCACACATTAGATTTATAGCATCTAATATCAGTAACGGTAAAACTGGTAAGTACACTTTAGGAAGTGGTGAAGAAATGAATAAACCACAAAAAAGTGGAAGAGCCGTAATGGTTTTACCTGGAAGCAATAAATTTTACGACACGGTCCATCAAGCAAGATTTGAAATGATTTGCAAAAAGTGGGGTAGAGATCTGGTTATTAAACCTCATCCTATTACCCAGAAAAAAATTATCGAAGAAGTAAATAAGTTTAAAAATAAAGCTGTTATGGCAGATCGTTTAGATGATTTGTACACCTTAATAAAAAATGCAAAAAAAGTGTATACTACTCATATTAGTGAAACTGCGCTAACTTCTCTTATTCTAGGTAAAAGTATTGAACCTTTAGAAGCTGGACCTGGAAGATTTGAAGGTTCTTTTTCTCATATTAACCATTTTTGTTTTTCGGAGATTGACCCTTTAAAAACTTTAGGCAGTATTTTTGCGTCTCCAAAATCAGGGGTCGTACATCCCGCTGTTGACACTGACTGGAAACAAAAAATAGATGATTATTTTTCTTATATTTTGGGTCAAAGAGAAAAACAAAAGGGATACTATATTTAGGAGCAATTATGAACAATTATTCGCTAAGACTTATTAAAGTATACAAGTACGGCCAATACCAAGAGTATGAAGATGTTGTAACACAATTTGAATGGTCTATAATTTTTACAGACGGAGTGTCAGAAAGCTCATCGGCTGGCATAACTAGATTGCCTACACCTCCGGAGGGAATTACCCTTAAACCTATAGACGAACTTACCGATGACGACTACTTTGGGTGGATTATGCAAGACATAGGCCCCGAAGGTTGGGCTAGAATACAGCAAATTAATCAGGATCAATGTGCTAAACTAACAAAAGAGCTAGAGTATCAAATTCACTATGATGTTAGTATTGAAGCTGTTCAGTTGTACAATAAGATTTTGGAGATTTAAATGAACGTTACTTATGTGATGATCACGAACCAAAAACGAACTGATGTAGCAAAAAGCATTAAAAACGTAGCAAAAGAACTTGAAGGCAACGACGATTTAGTTGTA
>Ga0213864_10000864_pt1 | contig 13818 bp, 10 predicted proteins | sample PICome_5_FD_160078 | JGI IMG/M metagenome (GOLD analysis project Ga0213864, IMG submission 160078) | Coastal seawater microbial communities near Pivers Island, North Carolina, United States - PICO247 | ecosystem: Environmental > Aquatic > Marine > Coastal | place: USA: North Carolina... | reverse complement strand
GCATGCAGTGACATTCTACCTTACCGTTCTCGACGACTTTGATGGTGATGGATTACCCGATGTCTTGCCTGGCGATTACAACGGTTCAGAGGACCCAATTCGTTCGGCACCTGGACTCCAAGAAGACTTGGATGACGATGCAGATGGATTGCCCGATACCAATGAAACAGATACAGGCACCTATGTCAATGAAAGCGATACAGGCACCAACCCACTCGACCCCGATACTGATGACGACGGTATTTGTGACGGTCCAAACGCTGTGCCTGGCGTGTGTATTGCAGGCCCAGATACGAACACAGGCCCTCCAGTCATTGCCACGCCGATCGTTCTGGTCAACAACACGGACGTTGCAGAAATTGACCCCTTCTTCGTCGTATCAGGAGCGACCTATTCGCTTTCACCATCACTCCCCACTTCACTGCAATTCGATGCGAGCAACGGCTCTATTTGGGGAACACCGGACATGGTGATGGCCAACACATCCTACACCATGTGGGCCAATTTGAGCAACGGCGTGAGTGTTCAATGGACGTTCTATCTTTCCGTTCTTGACGACTTTGATGGTGATGGATTACCTGATGTCTTGCCCGGTGATTACAACGGTTCAGAGGACCCAATCCGTTCAGCACCTGGTCTTGAAGAGGACCTGGACGATGACGGCGATGGTTACAATGATACAGTAGAGACAGATTCAGGCATGTACCTCGATGAAAACAACACAGGTACAGACCCTCGTGACCCCGATACCGATGACGACGGTATTTGTGACGGTCCAAACGCTGTGCCAGGCATTTGTGCCGCAGGTCCAGATACTACACCATTCGGGCCAACGGCTACGGTTGTCGCAGTCAACAACACCGCTATACCAAATGTACCTCCGTACTATGTCGGAAGTGGGCTCTCCTACCAAATTATGCCAAGCTTGCCTGCTGGTTTGACGATTGACCCTGCGACAGGTGTCATTTCGGGTACGCCGACACAGACCATTGGCAACACCACCTTCACAATCTTTGCAAACCACACGAATGGAAACTCGTATTCATGGGATTTCACCATTGAAGTGCTCGAAGATACGGACGGCGATGGAGACCCTGACACCCTACCAATCGATTACGACGGCAATGCTGATTCAATTCGTGGTCCACCTGGTCTTACTGAAGACCTTGACGATGATAACGATGGCTTGCCTGACCTGAACGAAACCGATACGGGCATTTGGAACGGTGAAGGCGATACGGGAACAGACCCCCTCAACCCAGACACTGATGGCGATGGATTCTGTGACGGTCCAGCCTCCGAAGTCTATGACCGACTTGGCAACCTCGTTTGCCGAGGTCCTGACCCGAACCCGCACGACCCAACCGACCCGCTTGACACGGACGGCGACATGTATCCAGACGACGACCCAGATGGTGAAGGCGGACTTGAAGCCGATGATGACGACGATAACGACGGCTACCCAGATATTTCCGAGGACGCTTGCAACTCCGATTCGAAGAATGCAACCTCCATTCCAGAAGACATGGACGGCGACGCAATTTGTGACGGTGACGACCTCGACATGGACGGCGACGGTATTGACAATCTTAACGAGACAGGTCTTCCAATTGGAACAGACCCTGACAACCCAGATACTGATGGTGACGGCGTCTGCGATGGACCTGAATCACCAGTGACGAGCAATTGTACTGCGGGACCTGATGCATTCCCACTTGACCCGTCTGCCTCCAAAGACACTGATGGCGACGGTAAGCCGGATGATTTGGTTCCAGGCGTGAATTCAACGAGCGACCCTGCACTCATAGAAGATTTGGATGACGACAACGATGGCTGGGATGACCTTGACGAAATAGCCTGTGGTACTGACTCGCTCAATGAAACAGACATTCCAATTGACCTTAACGGTGATGGAATTTGTGATGTCCTCGATGATGACTGGGACGATGATGGCATACCGAATGCAAATGAAACCAACACGAGCATCTACGTCAATGAAACAGATACTGGAACTGACCCATGGAACCCAGATACTGACGGCGACGGATATTGTGATGGACCAGTTGGCGTCATGAACGGAAGCGATGTTGTTTGCGTTGCTGGACCCGACCCTTATCCAAACGACCCGACTCAGCCAGTGGATACAGATGGCGATGGGTTGCCAGATGAACTCCCTGATGATTACGACGGAGAACTCGTTGAAGATACGGATGATGACGGTGACGGCGTCGAAGATGTCGATGACCTCTACCCACTCAATCCAGGTGCAGATACCGATACTGACGGTGACGGCCGACCTGACGAAGTACGACAAGACGTGAACACTGACCCTTCACTCATTGAAGATCTGTTTGATGATGATGCAGAAGATGATGGTTGGAGCGACCTTGACGAGATTGCTTGTGGCACCGACCCGCAAGACGATACCGATGAGCCGGGTGATATCGATGGCGATGGTATCTGTGACGCACTTGACACAGAGGATAACCGAGACGACCTCGATGGTGACGGTTGGTCAAACGTCGACGAACTCCTGTGTGGAACCGACGAAGACGATGATAGCAGCGTTCCAAAAGATTCTGACCTCGATGGAATTTGTAATGCACTTGATCCGCCGATCTTGGTCTACACCAACCCGAATGCAACACGTCAATACAACACATCCGACATGTGGATTCTGCTCAACGAGAGCATTGTGTTGACCCCATTCTTGGATGGTATCCTTGCCGATACTTGGGAAATCAACGGAACATTACCGACCGGTCTTAACTTTACAGGACAGGCGAGAAGTAGCGATGGTTCAATCTTTGGTACACCAACCGAACTGATGAATATGACCACATATTACATCACAGCATCGAATTCAGTCACTGGTGAATCGGTTTCATTCATGCTCAACCTTTCGGTTGTTGAAGATACAGACCTCGATGGCTTACCAGATAACGACCCAGACGGTCCAGACGGCATCATTGTAGGCGACCTTGATGATGATAACGACGGTTGGCCTGATACAGTTGAAGAGCAGTGCGAAACAGACTCGAGCGACCAATCGGATACGCCAGCGGACCTTGTTGATGACAACAATCAGTGTTTGGAGACCTTTGTCGGTACTGGCGACCCAAGCGATGAGCCATTTGGTTATGGCTTGTGTTTCCTACCGCTTCTCCTTCTCCTGTTGTTGCTTCTCCTCGTGCTCCTTTACCGCGAGCGTGAGGTGCTTGTTGGACCCGAACCAGAGTACACTGATGCTGAACCGAAATTCCAGAGCGGTCAAGGTACATCGAGCGACCCATTCGTGCTCAAGTCACCGAAGCCAATCAAGCATGGTGAATCAGTGGTGTCCAAGGAACTCATCACTTTTACCAACATGAGTCCAAACATCAAATTCCCAATGTCTGACCTTGGAAATGAAACGAATCGAACACGATTCAAGATGATCGATGAACGTGGTTCTGACGAGGGTCTGTTTGAGGCCCATGGCGATGAAGAAGGCACATCTTCGATTCGAATCATGTTTGATGACTCCTTTGAAAATACTCGAGAAGGTGGTACATTCCAAGGGCTGCTCAAGATTGGTTTGAATTCGGTCTATGTGATGTGGGAAGTCGAAGTCAAACCAGACAAAGAATATCTCAAGGAACTCAAGAAGCAAGAGAAAGAAGCCGAAAAGCAACGCAAGAAGGAAGAGGCTGAAGCCAAGAAGAAAGCAGAAGCAGACGCCAAAGCCGAAGAGGAAGCGAAGGCAAAAGCCGAGGCGGAAGCCAAAGCCGAAGAAGAAGCAGCCGCCGCTGCCCTCCTCATAGCGAAGAAAGAAGAGGAAGCGGCAGAGAAGAAGGCAAAGAAAGAAGCCGAGAAGGAAGCCAAGGAGGCCGAGAAGAAGGCGAAGGCTGAGGCTGAAAAAGAAGCAAAGGCAAAAGCCGATGCAGAAGCCAAGGCGAAGAAGGAAGCAGAAGCCAAGGCTGCTGAAGAAAAGGCAGCTAAAGAGGCAGAAGCGAAGAAGGAAGCAAAAGCAAAAGCGAAGGCCGAAGAGGAAGCAGCCGCCGCCGCCCTCCTCGTAGCAAAGAAAGAAGAAGAAGAGGCTGAAAAGGAAGCGAAGGCAAAAGCCGAGGCAGAAGCAGAAGCAAAAGCTAAGGCCGAAGAGGAAGCAAAAGCAGCCAAGGTAAAAGCCAAACCAGCCTCAAAGGAAGCCAAGAAGGAAGAAGAGATTGAGCGAGTCAAAGAGCGAGCCAAATCGATTGACTTCAAGGTTCTCGGAAAAGCATCGACTTCAGAGGTTAAGGAAGAGGTCAAGAAGGGTGCTGAAACCCTCAATGTTGGCGATGCATCCTCGTTTGAAGAACAGGGTGAAGCGACCATTTCTGACGACCAAGGAAGTATGGTCATCTCCTGGCAAGGCAAGGATGGCAATACCCTCACCGGTGTGAAAGGTGTGACAAGAGTCATCAAGACCAAGGCGGTCCTCATCGCTCGAAATGACCTCCAAGCCATCAAAGGCGTAGGACCGTTCATCGAAGAGAAGTTGAATGCTCTCGGTATCTACACCTGGCGGCAAGTTGCCAACATGAATGCTAAACTTGAGGAACAAGTCAACCAAGCCATCGAGTTCTTCCCTGGCCGTGTCAAGCGGGACCAGTGGGTTGCTCAAGCCAAGATTTTACTCGGTGAAAATGTCAAACTGGACGAGAAGGCACTCAAGCAAGCCGAAGAATTGGCAAGAGTTGAAGCGAAGGCCGAATCGATCGATTTCGCAACACTTGGAGTCGCATCTGCAGCAGACAAAGATGACCTCAAAGCTATCAAGGGTATTGGCCCATTCATCGAAGAAAAACTCAACGCTCTCGGCATTTTCACCTTCGAGCAGGTCAGCAAGATGACGGCGAAGATCGAAGAAGAGGTCAACGTCGCTATCGAGTTCTTCCCAGGACGTGTCAAGCGAGACGAGTGGGCGAAACAGGCCAAGCAGTTGCACAAGGACAAGAAGTGAGCCACCCTTCTGGGCGCATGTCTGACGGTTGAGCGGATGCTCTGTGCCAAATCGTATGATGGTGGCTACAACTTGGCGTGTGAACATGTCGTCTGTGATGCGAAGCGAATATATGTGGAGGGGGTGAGGGCGTGGTCATGGGCGACAACGATGACCTCATCAGCCGGATGAAAGAAATCAAGTGGTTTCACTCCATCCCAATTCGCGATGGAATCGTCACACCTGGTCTCGACAGGTCAATGGAGAAATTAGGACAAATTTGCCTGCCTGAAGACCTTTCAGGAAAGTCAGTACTCGACATTGGGGCTTGGGACGGCTTCTTTTCTTTTCAAGCGGAAAGGAATGGAGCAAAGCGTGTTTTAGCCACCGACCATTTCTGCTGGAGCGGTCCAGGTTGGGGCACAAAAGCCGGGTTCGACCTCGTTCACGAAGCGTTGGACTCCAAGGTCGAATCACTCGATATCGATGCCATGGACATCACGCCTGAGGCCGTTGGTACCTTTGATGTCGTGATGTTCCTCGGTGTGTTGTATCATCTACAGGACCCCATGCGAGGTCTTCGCACTGCAGCATCTGTTTGTGATGAATTGCTCATCATTGAAACGCAAATGGATGACTTGCATCGTTGGAAACCCTCGATGGTCTACTATCCAGGCGATTCCTACAACAAGGACGACACCAACTACTGGGCACCGAACGTCGCTGCCATGCGTGGTATGCTCAAAGACCTCGGATTTTCACGTGTCGAAGTCGTCTACCCGAAGCGACCGTGGTTGCGATACGCACGACCAGTACGATATTTGTCATCGATCAAGGGTTTGTTTGAGAAAAGAGGCTCCTTCCTCCAAACCATGAATCAAGGCCGAATGTCCTTCCACGCATACCGTTGATTTCGTTGTCGATTGCTCGACGAGAATCTTTGCAACGCTATGAAAAATTAACTTCGGGGCATACGGCAGACTTCAAGAGGGGCGAGCAAGTCGGCGGCTCATGGAAGGATTGGACAAAGGTGAAAACTACACCGTTCGAGATATAGGATTGGCAGAAAACGGCTCTCTATTGGTCGATTGGGCTCGTTCCCGAATGCCAGTGCTCGCCAAACTAAAGGAAGAGGCTGAACGTACGAAACCACTTGCTGGCATGAGGGTGGCAGGATGTCTGCACGTGACAAAAGAAACAGCTGTACTCATCGAGGCTATCGGTGCAGCAGGGGCTGAAATCTCATGGTCAGGTTGTAATCCTCTCTCCACAAATGATGAAGTTGCTGCATGGTTAGCAAGCGAAGGCTACTCTGTCCATGCTTGGCATGGCCAATCCACCGAGGACTTCTATTGGTGCATTGACAAGACTTTGGAATTCAAGCCGACCCTTACGCTTGATGACGGTGCTGACCTCATCGTGCGAGTTCACGGCGAGAAATCCGAATACGCAGAAGGTGTCATCGGAGGTACTGAAGAAACCACAACCGGTGTCCACCGTCTTCGAGCCATGGCCGCTGCTGGCGACTTGCGCTACCCTGTCATCGCGGTCAACGACGCTGTGACCAAGTGGGATTTCGACAATGTTTACGGCACAGGTCAATCCACGATTGACGGTATTTTGCGAGCCACCAGTGTCCTTCTTGCTGGAAAAACCTTCGTCGTCGCTGGTTTCGGTCATTGCGGCAGTGGACTTGCTATGCGTGCCAGAGGCATGGGTGCAAATGTCATCATCACCGAGGTTGACCCGCTTCCTGCACTTCGAGCAGTGATGGAAGGTTATCGCGTCATGCCTATGGATGAGGCTGCAAAACTCGGTGATATTTTCTGCACGGCTACCGGAATGGAAGATGTGATTGTCGGTCGTCACTTTGAGACCATGAAAGATGGTGCCATCGTCTGTAACACAGGGCACTATGATTGTGAAATCAAGATCACAGACCTCGAAGCCCAAGCCCAATCCGTGCGAACGATTCGCCAAGATAATGAAGAATTTTTGATGGCAGATGGACGACGGATTTTCCTCTTGGCGCGCGGCCGATTGGTGAATCTCGCTGCAGCTGAAGGCCATCCATCTGAAGTCATGGATATGTCGTTTGCAAACCAGTTCCTTTCACTCTGCCGCTTGGCCAAAGAAGGTGGTTCCATGGGTAAGGAAGTGTATGATATCACCACAGAACAAGATCAAGACTTGGCGACCACCAAACTTAGCACACTCGGCCTCAGCATCGATGTGCTCACTGACGCCCAACTTGCGTATTTGGACGACTACACAGTCGGGACTTGAGACAGATTTCAAGCCGGATTGTACCAACCCGCCCATGATTGATTTCAGCCTGAAATCGTTGAAGATGAAAACGATAAATGTTGAATAGAGGAGTTGTGAGGCCTCGCTATGGCGCAAGAGTGGTTGTTTACTTCAGAATCCGTTGCTGCAGGCCACCCAGACAAATTATGCGATGCTATTTCCGATGCTATCGTTGATGCATGTCTCGCACTTGACCCGAAAGCCAAGGTGGCTGTCGAAACGCTGGTGAAAGGAAGAGAGGACCGCTCACATATCGTTCTCGCTGGTGAAGTCAAACTCGCTGCTGGCGTTTCGCCGCCCGATTACATCGGTATCGCCCGAAAGACTGCTGCTGCTATTGGTTATACTTCACATGGTATCGGTATGGACGCAACATCAGAAGAATTGTGCGAAGTCACTGAACTCATTACCTCTCAATCCGCCCACATCAACCGTGGCGTCGTTCAATCCATTGATGACCAAGGCGCAGGTGACCAAGGACTCATGTTTGGTTATGCATGCGATGAGACAGAAGCGTACCCTGAACATCAAGGCCGTTGGATGCCTTTAGCGATTGCACTTTCTCAAGCTCTCACACGCCGAGTTAGCAAACTCGGACTCGATGGCACACTTCCGTGGGCTCGACCTGATGCAAAATCACAAGTCACACTCATGCATGGAAGTGACGGTCAGCCATTGTATGCGGACAATGTCGTCATCGCTGTACAGCACAAGGACATGATCGCTGAGCATGGTTCGGAAGAGGCCGAACAGGCTTGGATTCGCCAACAAATTATCGAGCATGTGATTCAACCTGTTGTTCCAGCATCACTCATGATAGATGAAAAAACCACCATCCACGTCAATTCAACAGGACGGTTCGCAGACCCAGGTGGTCCGTACGCCGATGCCGGTTTGACCGGTCGAAAAATCATCGTTGATACATACGGTGGCCGTGGTCGCCACGGCGGCGGGGCCTTCTCCGGTAAGGATCCAACCAAAGTTGACCGCTCTGCTGCATATGCTGCTCGCTGGGCTGCAAAACATGTCGTCGCCTCTGGCTTGTCCAAGGAATGCGAAATTCAACTCGCTTACGCTATTGGAGTGGCTGACCCAGTGAGCATACGTGTGGATACGTTTGGAACTGGAAACCTCTCCGATGAGGCCATCGCCGACCTCGTCGATGCACATTTTTCATTCAAGCCCGGTCACATCATTCGAGACCTTGGCTTGGCTGCACCGATTTACGGCATCACCGCTGCAGGTGGTCACTTTGGTCGCCAACCAAATGGCCAAACATTCCCTTGGGAGAAACTCAATCCTTCGGTAATTGAAGCCTTCAAAGCCGCCCTTTGAGCATCGACAACCGTTGAACTCAATCGAAAGAGATGATGTCGTTTTGTTTGAACGGGCTTTTGTATGAGGGCAAAATCCGACTCACTTCACTGTATAATCGTCCTCGTCAATGGCGAAGACGATGAGGTGCTTGACCGGGCCGACGTACCTCTCGAGTGAAGCCTTGATTTCTTCGATGGTTGCAAGACCATGAGCAACTGTTGCAACCGTATGATGGTTTGATTTCTCAAGAATTTCTTTTGTGAGGTAAGGCGTTGCATCGTGGCCAGACCATTTGAGTTGAGGGATTCTCAATCTGTTTGACCAGTCCCTTTGCAATGCTATCGAATGTTCTCCAAGTTCCCATCTCAATTCGATAAGTTGGGTTATGAATTTCTTTCTCGCTACGATAGCAGCATTTTTTCCAACCAACCAATCAGTGTGGTCAAAGATATCACCTTTGACAATGGTGACATCGATGCCATTGAAGTGGAAGGCTTCTTTGGTTATGTTTGGTGGCCTAAGCTGGTCTTTTTTCTCGATCAACGATTTCAACCACGCATTGTAAGCAGACATCCTCTTCCAAGTCTTTTGATTTGAAATTGGAATTGTCGGAGCCGAAAAGACGCCCGGGAGGTCTATATGCAAGAACCACCTTTCACAATACTGACTTATTGTATAATGTGGGGGGGGCGATTTTGGGATATCGTTGAATTTCAATATCAGATTCTCCACCGGCAACCTCCTTTCCAAAATACACTTTGAAAGAAATTCAAACGGTTCTTCAAATGATTTTTTTGAATGAATAACATACACTTCAGTTTCAATGTGCATGTTTTCATCCAGTGATGTAGAGAGCCATTCAATCGTTCCCTTGTATTCAATTTCAACACCATTTTCCAACCTCGTCCTTTTTTTAGGAAGGCCCTTTCCGTTCCATTCATTTTTCTTATCAACAAACAACAATCCACCATCAATGATATGGTTGGAAAGGATTTCAACCTCCTTGAGTTGCCTTTCTTGTAGTGTGATTTCTTTGCTCCAATCAAAAGAGTTTGAACAAAAGATATCAAAGAAATCTAGATACATGATGTCACAAAATGGAAGGTCGTGAATGCCCTTTCTCGCATCGATTTGCCTTTGCACCATCACATGTTCGTAGCCTACCCAATGCCTCCTGTATGCCCTTCCACCGATGAGCGGAGTGTCTATTCTTGTGAAGATTTCAAACCCGACCATGTCCGTAAGGGGCTCGTATTCATCATCGGGATACCACGGGAATGTATCATCACAAATTAAGGCAAATGGCTTGCCCATTTCTTCCATCACTGACCAAGAGGCCTTGTAATTTCTATGTGGCCCAGGGTGGTACACTATCAAAGGCCTATCCACCTGCGGTGGGTCAAAAATATCAATTGAGTATTTATTTTTTAGAATCATCATATTCACCTCAGTACAACGTGGCGAGGATATCCGGATTCGAACCGGAATCCTGGGATCCGAAGCCCCAGATGCTATCCATTACACCATATCCCCTCACGTTTTACTCCTCACCTCCGTGCTCAGCATCGGATACTGGCGTCATCGATTCGAGTTCAGTCATCGACTTTGCTTTCTCGAGTTGGGCAATTGTCCATGCTGAAAATTCAGCAGGTGGAATGGCCATATCAGCAGTGTAGTCTTCTGGAATTCCGTTCGTAAATTCAAGAATTCTCCAAAGTTTGTATTTGTAATCCCTTAGATGTGCTTTGTAAGCATGGTTCCAAATTTCTTCATCATCGACGCAAGCGTTGATGAGTTTGAGAATTCTCATTGGAAACGGACCAACGAAGGTTTTTGTTTCAATCCAAGGGTCGGCTTCAAGTTGTGCAATGGTGTCACCAAATTTCAGATGTTTTGGCCAAGTCCAAAATGAACCAAGGTTGTGTGTAATCGTTTCTTTTGGTCCAACAACACTCGAAGCCCTCCATGTTTCGTTCTTCATATCGATATAAGCAGAGAATTGATGTCCGAATCCACCAGTGATGTAGATGGTGTTACCACTGATGTTCACGTTCTTGTTTTCATTGATGATTTTGAAGAGCGATTGCCATGCAGCCCCAATTTTCTTTTCATCTTCTGACATCGTTTCCCAGTAATGCATTGATTCGGGTAATTGCGAATCCATGAGTTCGTACTGTGGCCATGAATTCCATGCATCACCGGAACCTTTTCCAAGGTTGTACATGCAAAACAGGGTGTACATCTGTTCAAAATTGAGTTTTGAATTTTCCATTGTCATCACCTCAGAGCCCCCTTTCGTGGTCGATTGGAACCACCCTGAAGATTCTCTTTGTCCTCAGATGAGACCTTGGATACTCGTCAGCTTCAAAGACGCCTTGTTTGATTGCAGTATCGATGATTGAATCTTGATACATTGTGACAATATGGGCCGTACATAATTTCCCATTATCATCAGGTTCGGCTGGTAATGGGTGTGAATAGAACGAGAGAAAGAACAAATCGTTCAATTCCTTCAGTTCCTCAATATAATATTCAAGCGGCCTTTGGTCGATGTTGCAATAGGCTAATTTTAGGCCACACGATTCAAGCGCTTTCGACCAAGTTTCTGGTGCTTGCGTATTGATCATCGCCTTCATGTCTTGAATGCTTATCTTTTGCCCAAAGGCGTTGGCAATCATCGACAATGTCGTCGGTACACATGATGGTCCAATTTGATGAAGATGCTCAATGGCAAGGTCGTTGAAAAAAACCTCTTTTTCACCAAACCAAAGTGGTGCTGATGGGTTTGGCTTCCATACCAAACTCATTCCCATTCCTCCTTAAATTCTTGAGAAAACGATGTCTTTTTGTCATCGGTTTCAACCTTTTCAACATCGTCTTCACATGCTGGGCAGGGACAAGGAATATCTGCCCAGTGTTGCAATTCTTCAAGCCTCATGCTCTCTGCTGCAATCTGAATTTTCAGATATACAAGCAAAAGCAACAGCAGTTCTTGTGTTATTTTTTCTGTATTTTTCATTTTTTCACCTCATTGATATTCGGCATCTTCTGGCCTGCCGAAAGGCCATTGTTCCATGTCTTGTTTTATCGCATTCGCATTGGCTCTTGCGTGTTCAAATTGATCTTCCCAAATTGTAGTGTCATCGATGCAAAGGTGGATGAGTCCTTTGATGAAAGCAGGAAAGCACTGGTCATCCCACATGAAACAAAAACTGTCCTTGTAGGTAAATTCAGTCGATTTTCCACCATAGTTTGGTACATGTTCAGGGCAAATCCACATTTCTCCCCTCGAATGAGTAATGCATTGTGTCCATTCCCTAAACGGGTCTTTGAATTCAAAATCATACTTGACAGGATTGTGATTTCTTGTCGCCAAGAATTCATCTAATTTCTTTGCCTCAGTAAATGCTTGTGCACTCAGACAGAAGTCGAAACTGAACGTGTTTCCATGTTGGCCTTTGATGAATATGGTGTATCCGTCAAAACTGATAGCAGGATGTTCATGGATGAATTCCATCAGTGCTAACCAGTACTGTGCTTCTGCAGCGATATCAACCAAGGGGCTTTCAAGTGGAGAAGAATGAAATTCCTCTCCCATCGTTGTTAAGCAGAGTTCCCATTCAGGCCAAATTGTCCATGGTGTTCCCTGTTCAATATGCTCTTTGTTGTAGAAGGCAAAGATGGACAGGAGATGTTCTGGATGTTCGAAATTCGCATCGAAATCTATGCCATTTCCGCTCATGCTACCACCTCCTTCAACTGGTTTGTTGCCGGAATGAGAATTCTGGCAAATTTTGAAGGCATATTTGGGTGGCATGCTTCACATGTCATATCAAAGCAAGGCCAATCGTATGAATTTGCAATTTCATCAATATACCCCCTATCTTTCATCGTTTGCCAGAAACCCCTTGAATGCGTCCATGTCCTCGCCCAAATGAAAGCATTGGGAAATGTATGCCTGATGTTCTGCACCATCGTTTGTCCGTAACCTTTGCCTCTATCCAATTCCTCAAAGATACCAAAATTGTGAATTTCAATTGAAGCTCCATCATCGCTAAAGATGACGATGCAACCACAAACTGGAAACATTCCAGTATAATGAAACCAATTTTTGAATCTCTTGTTTTGAACAAATTCTTTTTTCTTTTTGTTTGGTATGTATTTTTCAAATGTATTTTTCTTTTTCAATTGTATTCCTCCTTTGTTGAGCGCTACCGCTCTGTCCACTGGTGAAGATGCCTGGATTCGAATAGAGATCGCTAGATTCGTAATCTCACATGCTATCCATTACACCACATCTCCATCAGTGAGATATGCGATTATGAGCGGCGTCGTTTGAAGTGATTTGACCAGATATAATTCGTCATTTCCGTCACCCCGCAGAAACTCTAAAACGGCACAAATATATAAAACTATGTATAAAATATGAGAACTATATAGATTTAAGAAAAAACGACCTCATTTTACAAAAACTCTAAACGAAAACAAACCACAATGCACCAAAACGACGCAAACTCTCAAATGAAGTTTACAAAATTTAGATGTCTGTCAAACCATTTGAACAACATCAAACAGATTCTTATGAATTTCTAGAGCAAGATCGACAAATCGTTGACTATTTCTTTGATTCATTTTGGTTCAAAGTGAAGTTGTAATTTTCCAAAGGCATTGAGTTCGAGCACTGGTTTGAATCCATCGTGAGGCGTGAGTTCAATTGAACGTATGATTTGGTCTGCAGTTCCTGGTGGTAATCGAAGAGCAAAACCTTGTGTTGTTTCAATGAGCGTCTCGGGTAAGAACGTTTGTTGGACTGCTGTTGATTGCACCGTTTCTTGATGTCGTAAACAGTACTCAGTGCTTCGAGTTGCTAAAGCACTGCAACCATCTTTAGAACAATTCTTCCGACGATTTTTCTTCTGCGAGGACGTTGACTCCTCTTCAGATTCGTCTTCGCCTGAGGGCGCGAGGACGGGTTCAATTTCATCGTCTTCAATCGAAGTCTCATCCTCGACGTCGAATGACTCATCATTGGTATCGATCATCTGGGGAATGGAGCCCTGTTGATTCATTTGCTGTTGTAGGAGTGGTTGAATACTCGAACGGAATTGAAGATAAACGAAACCATAACCAAGAGCTAAAAGTCCCAAGCCCACAATGGTCAAATTTGCATACAAATCATTGTCGACCAAGGAATAGAACATCAAACCAGAGAGCATAGAGCCATAGACCCA
>Ga0213864_10000863_pt1 | contig 13831 bp, 2 predicted proteins | sample PICome_5_FD_160078 | JGI IMG/M metagenome (GOLD analysis project Ga0213864, IMG submission 160078) | Coastal seawater microbial communities near Pivers Island, North Carolina, United States - PICO247 | ecosystem: Environmental > Aquatic > Marine > Coastal | place: USA: North Carolina | collected... | reverse complement strand
GTTCAATGCTCCGAAATATTTTGCGGCACAGGGTAGACTTGTTACTCTGGAAGACTATTTGACCTACACCAGAGTTCTTGTACCAAACTTAGATTCTCTTGCTGGATGGGGTGGAGAAGACAATGACCCCAGAAGATACGGCGAAGTTTTTATTGCTGTCAAACCTCAGAACAGAGCATTCTATTCATTTATTGAAAAGCAAGATATTCAACGAAAACTCAAGGAAAGAAACCTTGTAGCGATACGTATTAATGTTCAAGATCCAGACTATACTTTCCTGGAACTCAAGATCGACATTTACTATAACCCTGAGATGACCCCACTGCCTCAGGAGACTTTGTCGGCACGTATCGCTGACTACATCAAAGGTTTTAGCAAAGACTCGCTCCTGCTTTTCGAAAAGGATTTTAGGTATTCGCAGTTAGTCGCTCAGATTGATACGTTAGACCGATCAATACGAAATAACTTGACTGCAGTCAGACTGAGAAAATCTTTTATACCTTCGATCGTCTCAGAAAATAACCTGACTCTAAAAACGAATAATAATTTTTATCTACCAAATGACTCCTACATCGGAACCTTGACATCATCTATGTTTTCACATAGAAACGATGCTGGTGCTGAGGTCGCAAACTGCACCTTTGAAGATGTGCATTTTGAAGGGTCTCTGACAGGTAGACTTAGGATAGTACAAGAGGATCTTACTACAAATGTCAAAACCATTGTCCAGTCAAATGCTGGAAATATTGTTTACAATGAGGGCAAATTAGAGATCCTTGGTTTTAATCCACTTTCATATGATAATGACAAACTGGACATATTTGTTAGACCTGCGATCAATGATATAACCCCAGTCCGTGATCAGATCCTTGCTATACTCGACGAGGATATAAAAATTACAATGCATGCCGTCTACACGAAAGATGGAGGCGATGCAACGAGAGAGTTACAGACAGTAAGTAGTGCACAGAATACAGGTGGGGGATAATGCGTGCCAGGACTGCATGACATAGATGTCTCGGGATTTATAAAGGAACAACTCCCGAGTTTCGTACAAGAAAACGGATCACAACAATTTCAAGCATTTCTCGAGGCGTACTACCAGTGGTTAGAACTGGTACAAATCGACGTAACTCGAGATGTCTCCGAACTATTCTACCGAGATCAGACTCTATTTGGCACGAGGTCGCAAGCACAAGCAACGATCTTTGCTGTCAAAAAACTTGACGACAATAACTCACGTATCTGGGTCAGGTACATCAGTGAGAAAAAATTCTTTACAAACGAGACTTTATACACTGAGGGTCTTTCCTGGGACGATGAGGTAGCAGAGCATGCTGATCGTTTCGATGTAGAGTTTTGGTCTAAGTCACCTGGTGCAGACTACACTGCTCCTGTCAAAGAGGTCTATTATAATGTCATCCTTGCGACGAGTTACATGCTCAATCTCGAGGATATCGACTACACTGACCTGGCGTATTTCGAAGAGACCTACAGAAAAACTCTACTTCATAATTTCCCTGAACTTGAAGAAAAACGATATGTAAACGAACGGCAACTTGCCAAAATGATTCGGACTTTCAACAACCGTAAAGGTGTTGACAAGACGATCAAGTTCCTTTTCAAATTAGTCTACGGTGAAGACATCGAGGTCTTCTTCCCGAATACCCTTCTACTCCGAGCATCTGATGGTCGTTGGAATCAACCCATCGTTACTTTCCTTGGAAATATTCCTACTCAGTATACTCTGTCTGACTTTGTCGGCATGCGTATCAGAGGTAAGCAGTCTCGGGTTGAGGCGATTGTAATCAACTCTTACAAAAACCAGTTACCAAACAAAGAAGTTAACGTCCTTGAATTGCAAGGTCTTCCCGACTGGGTCGATGAGACAGGTCCTGGAATTCCAGGTAATCCTACGATCGATGAGTTTATAGTCGGTGAAGAGATCGAGGTTCTTCCTGCTACATTTATTGAGGCAGAAAACTTTGAGAATACCTTTGAAGCAAATCTGACGGCAACTATTAGAGGTGGCGTAGGAGAGATCGAAATCTATGCGGCAGGATCTGGTTATTCACCAGGTCAGATGATAACCCTGACGGGTCAGGGTGGAGCAGAGGCGAAAGCAGAAATCCGTCTGATCTCCAATAACTACGCAGTAGACTTCATCAATGTAAATTCTCAGGGTACTGGTTATATTATCGGTGACGAACTTGAGTGGCAACCTGCTTTCTCAGGTGGCATAAACCAGTCTGCTGAAGTCGGAGAGTTGACTGATACTTATACAATGTATCACTCTTTCCAGCAGATTTACCCTTACGGTTCTTTTATACTTACAGCGAATGCAACATGGGAATACAATACCCGTGAGGCAGCAAATATCGCCCTCTACTATACGATTCAACTACCGACTGTCTTTGCAAACGGAGACGCAGTCTATTCTCACAACCTGCATCCATTTGAAGATTACCAGTTAGTACAAGGGCAGAATATTACATTTACTCACTCTGGTGGAACTGAGAATGCTTACGTTCAGGTTCAGGAGGGTGATAAGAATGCGACGTTTAGAGTCAGACTTTATGAGAATAATGCCTTCTCAAAAGCAACCCATCCAATTCATGAGATCAATGAAATTACATTAGAGGATGGTACGACCTACGACAGAATCCAAACTCAGGGTGATGTCCATGCGAACGTAGAGTTCCAGCATATGAGGATTGATGATTCGATCGTCTACATCAATCAGGTTTTTGGTGGTCTTAAAACGATCAATATTACATCGACTGGTAAAGAGTTTTTTGATGTTCCTGGAGTAACTGTACGGGGTCGTTCTAATACAGGTGTCTACCAATCCTGGACCTCGAATACAGAATACATTCCACCTCTTGGACAGGAGTTCGGAAAATATAGTACATCTGCCTACAACGTAATAACAATACAGACAGAAGAATCATCCTTCGTTTTTGCCAATGGTTGGTCTAACGCAGATCCAACTTATCCTGACTCTCGTGTAGATGTCATTGAGGCAGTCAGAAGTAATGAGGATCCAACTCAACGTAAGTTTGTCCATGGTAACAACGCCATGGGTGAGACAAGGGCAGAACTTGTCGGTGTCTTAGACCTTGAGTCAATCGCATATTTTGTACAGGAAGACTACGGTGATCCTCAGGTTATTGATACCTTCTTTATTCTATTAGAGGATGATCCTTTCGAGGAAGACAGATTCGTTGCTGAGGGTGATACGGTTGTAATGAAGGTTCTCTTTAATGAGGACGTCGCTGACCCATTCCTCTCATCTCAAACGATGGTTGTACGAGACGCAGATGGAAATCAACTCCTGCAGTTTGACGCATCGTCTGTAACAGACTTCCGAAAAATGGGTACTGACGGTGTTATCTCAGTTCCATACCTTGCGACTAATTCTATTTTCGATGTAACTGTACTTGACCCAGGATCAGACTACGGGGCAGATTTCTTACCGATCGCTGATACGAATACGTATGGGAATATGAATGCTATTCTCATACCTCACCTGACGGGTACAATTAAATACGACGGAGATTGGAAGGGTTATCACGGCATGCTGTCGTCACCCCATGTACTCCAAGACTCTTACTATTGGCAAGACTTTTCCTACAGTATCCGATCTGGTTTTGAGATCGCTGTCTATCGAGACCTTGTCAAGAGACTTCTCCATATCGCAGGCGAGCAACTCTTCGGTGAGATGCTTATTACGATCAATGTCAATGCTCAGTTGTACTCAGGTGGTGAGTACGGTGGCAAATATGACAATAACTACCTGATCGACGAAAACTCTCATACTAATGGTCCATTTGGCGGTCCTTACCTGGACAGACCTTTCTTTAATCTTGAGAGGGAGTTTCTGTTTACAGGACCAGATGGTACGGTGGCACCCTACGGTACATCACCCTGGCCAAACAATCCAGATGACCAGTACGCCCAAATCGATGGTCGTATGTATGATATACAAATCAACCATGAACCGATTCCTCACGACGGACTTTTCTATGCCAACGGAGCACCTGTAACTTATGTTGTAACTCCAGGTAAGAGATACGCAAACTTTGCCTTGAATGAGGTGATGGATCGGTTTATTGTTGAAAATCCTGCCCTTCGACCTGAAGGACTTTTGATGGAAGAGCAGGACGGGTCGCTTAATCCACAATACATTTATAGCGAGTTTCCTGATGTCCTCGGAGACAATCAATTCAACCATGGTGAACGTGTAAACTGGACGATGTTCCGTGACATGCGTGAGCGAGGTGAGATTGTCTGGGTCGATGACTCCCTTGAAGCACAGAGATTTGGTTATCCTCATCAGGTTCCTGACGACTCATTTGAGGGTGCTTGGTACTGGGTAGACCTTGAAGGTAAAAACCTTATTTGTGAGGATGCGTCAGGAAATCATAGTTTAATCTATGAGGACTCTAATCAGGATCTATTCTTCCCTACTGAAACTTACACCTCCTCTGTTCTTAACGGAGCGACCGTAATCTCTACGATTACAAACTCCTCAGAGATGGTGATTGAAGGTCTTGCACTGAATACAGACCAGTACACGGGTGTTAAGGTAGGTCAAGAGGTTGAGGTTACTTTCACAGGATATGAGCCAGGGTTTCAAGATTCTGGTTATAATATTGAAATATCAGAACCCTACGATGAGTACGTAGTCGCCGTAGAACCTGCTTACGAAGACCTACGAGGTCAGATGCAGTCTGCTGCTACGTTCTCACCTGGCGATGGTACCTGGGGTAAAATGTACTACGGTCACAATCCATACATTTCACATAATGGTGGGCCAAATGGATACGATGCTTTCGCTTTTAAAAATTCTTCAGGTAATCCATTTTACATGTCTGGAGTAACGTATGGTGATTTCGTATACGTCGGTGACCAGCAAGGCAACATAGGTTACTATAGATACATCCAGGTAATCGGTGGCATATTCGCCGCATGGGAATTAGAATATATTTCAGGTCATAGATTTGTGGACATCACAGCAGGTCCAGGACCTGGTGGTTATGGTGGCGGTCCTTTTAACTACTACCTGGCTATGGGAACAATCTCTCAGGCATATGCTGGTAAAGTTAATCTACAGTTCGCCTCAGGTGGAGGCATTAATAGAGCAGACTTTACAGCCAGCATCGAAGAGATCGGATTGGTTGATCCTGCAATAGAAAGTTTGACTGTTGAATCAGGTGGAACTCCTACAAAAGCAATTCCTTCAGTTTACCTTTTCGAGCAGATTAGTGGGAGTGATTATTTTACAACGCATGTCTCGGGTCCAGTATTAGACTGGGGTGGTCCGACTGACGTTTATGGTGGATCTCATAATGCAATCATAAGACTGACACAAGATCAGATTATTGAATTGCAGTCAGGTTCACTGCCTGATGGTGATCATAAAATTCTTGCATCAAATACTAGTGCAGAAGTCCAGGAAGATACATTTTTGGGTAGAGACCTCGGTGGCCAGACGGAAATGGATGTCTACCCAGGTTACAACTATGGTGAGTTCGATCTTAATGGTGAAACGATTATTGCTGATGTAAGATACAGAGGTAGAGGAGCAGCAATTTGGAATACCATTGCCGCAGGATTGCAACCAGGTGATCTTGTGCATGCTGAATACGTAGGGTATCCTGAAGACGGAACAGCCCAGGTTCTTCATATAGACTACTCATCCCAGATTATTTACATGAAAGGTACCCCAGGCCATATGATGATATCTTGGAGTAGCCTCAGTTACACAGATAAGGACTTGTCCAAGAGAGAGGTACTGCTTGTTGAGTCAGTCCCGATGACAAATGAGGCGACCTACAACTTTACTGATCTCGGAAGCAACAGATATCATATACAATACGTTTCAGGTGAGTTAATAGATTTTGGTGGACCGACTGACAGATTTAATCAGGGATTTGAGACTACACTTCAAATCGAAGCAGAGCAGACTTACAGACTAAAAGATCCTGCTGGAAATTTATATACAGGTCCAGCACTTGATCTCGAAATTACTAATGTAGATCCTTACGTAGATTCAGGAGTATCAGATGGAACGATTACTAGAAGTGGTACATTCGGAGGTTTTGGCGACGGGAACTATTATACTTTTGATAATGTAGATTCAACTGGCTTCACTATTGGTGACATCGCCTACATTAAGGGCGAGGTTGCAAATGGATATCCTATCGACTTTAAGGGTGAGGTCGTAGGATTGAACAGTCTTACGGTCAAACTTCCAACAGGAACTACAATCGGAGGAGTGCCCTCAGGACAGACTCCTGGATACAAAAATTTAAGTGCTTTTCTCTATGCAATTACTCCGATCAATACGGGTGTTAATGATTATTTGAACACAGATTTTTCGTACGCCAATTACACCTTTACTCCGACTGGCGTCAATGATGAATATACAGTTGCTTTCGTCTCAGGTGATGAACTTGACTTCGGAAATGAGAACGCAGTCTACGGTGTCTTTTCTGCACCGACTACATACCTTGATGTAAATAATGTCCCTGTCGGTGGTAGTGGTCAGCATGCGACTTACCTCTATGATCAATATGGACCTTTTACTGCTACAGTAACTGATACTGCACCTTTCACAGTTACGATGTCAGAGGATCTGCAGGGTTCCTTCTTGACCACAGATATTTCTGTTACACGAAACGAAGTAACACAGACTTTCCAAGGTGCACAGAGTTTTCCATGGTACTTCTCTCTGGAGACTGATACTCCAGGAGCAGGATTTGAACCAATCTCATTCCAGTATCCTCACTGGGCACTCGACGGAACAATTTTTGGTGAGGGTCAACACGAAATAGAAACTCAACTTCCAGTAGACGTAACGACTTGGAATTTCTTTAATCCTCTTTTTGATGAGGAACGTCACATCTCTGACTATGACGGAACTGTCTTTAGAGATTGGAGAGATAATCCTACTACGATAGATGATCCGTATCGTTTCCGATACGATGAGCAGGTTGCATCGAATGAGATCCCTGACATCCTTGATCACTACATAATCCTTGAGGATCAGAATCAAGACAACGTCGGTGATCGTTATATGATTTACGAGGATGGTCACATTATCCTCAAGGAAAGTTACACTGATGACTGGGCACAGGCAGTTTCATATACTGAAGCCAACGGGTCAGTCCATACTCATAGAGATTGGTTTGCCTTTACTGAACCTACGATCGTCTACCACAATAAAGAATATGTAACGACTGAGGTACCAGTTTTCCTTAGGGACTTGGGCGATTTCAAGCCAATCCCTGCACCGACAATTGACCTTGCACCAAATGTATCGATGAATGTCCATGTTGAGGTCAGAGGTCACGGACTTCCACTTATTCCGACTGAGTTTCATTATGTAGGATCTTTTATAGATCCAGACCTGGGTTGGATTAATCCTGAATATCTGATGTATGCAGATATGGAGATGCATGTCATCTCTGATCTTGGAGACTTCAAAGCAATAGATGAACTCATGGTTGCAGTCCCAACTGCTTTCGATGCGCAGATGATAATCGGAGTTGGTATTAATGAGACTGCTGTCCGATTACCACTTGGAAAACCATGTGGCAGACTTGTCAACGAAGATGCCTTTACTTTCGTCGAGCCAATCTATGCTCAACTAATACATACGCCAGTTTCAGAGAGGGCGAACTACTATCCACCTGTCATAGAAATTACACCGATGTCTATGATTCAGGAGACTATGGATGCTCTGCTCTACGAGGATGGCGTTCAAATGTTTGGTGAACAGCATACAGAAGATTATGTTTCAGACACTGTATCAGGTGAGACTGTAGGATACGTCAAGAATCATTGGTTCCACCTTGAGGGATTTGATTCTCTTGTCAAGGGACCTGCAGACGATCCACTGCAAATCGGTGGATATTTTCCAAAGCAAGTCTCAACGACTCGAGGACAGGGTGTTGGTTTCTTAGAGTTAGAGAGTGATGAATGCGGGATGATTCCGATCGAATATCACAAGGAGTTTTTCCTGACTGTGATGTACGAGCCAACGATTTTTGCACCTCACTACTACGACAATATTGAGTATCACCTGTATGCAAATGCTCAGGTTAAGTTTGGTGATATTGAAATCGAGCATGAGTACTCCTTTACTCCATATATGCATCCGTCTGTGATGTATGTAGAAAAAGTTTCTGACATACAAGATCATACACTGATTCCATACGGACTACAACAAGATAATTTTGGATATCATCATTTCCTCGAGGATGGCAGTGCTATTATGTTTGAGGACAATGGCTACATCCTTGATGAGAGAATCCCAGAGGCAGTCAGAAATATTCGATACAACTGGGAACTGGTTGACAGACAATTTACTGAGTATGGCTACGGTAGTGATTTCTCACGAGAGATGAGAGGATGGCAGGTAATTCGTGAGCCAGGGATCGAACTTGATCTTTTAGATCCTCCAAGAACTGGACTGTTGTCTCCTACAATGCTGATGCCAGGAGTCGAGGGAGGTCCTCAGGCGAAATACTGGTTCCAGACAGAAGACGGACAATACTATCTGTCGCATGAAAATGGCGACAGGATGCTCGACGAAACTCCATGGTGGGCAGTACGTCCTCATGATCCACGGCATGTCGAAATCTATCTGGTAGCCAACGTTGAGATGATTCTGCCCTTTGAATGGAAACCAGCAAATACAGAGATTATTGTTCCACCTCAGGTTGTAATTACTACTGACCTGCCAGAATACGAAATGACAGATCCTATTTTCATGGATCTGTCTGCTGATATTACACCAAGGGTAGAACTCGACTTGGCTGAGGTCAAGGTCGCCACGATCTGGTATAACTTCCCACAGTCACCTGTCTACAGATGGTATGATGAAAACTCTGATCTAAGATACATCCTTGACGGAGTACGACCAGAAGAAGTAGAATTTGATAACTACATGCTGACTGAGACTGGTGGGCATAAACTTACATATGAGGACGGATTCTACATGCTGGATCAGGTTGATACTGAGCACCAGCCAAAGGACATCGGTGCCTGCGTAGTCTTCCCGATCGAAGAGCGATCCCTTATGTACGAGTTTATCGTACAATACGATACAGCAACGATTTATACGTACTATGAGCCAGACATAATCCACGTAGACGAAGACCTAATTCCACGAGTCATGGATGACCTTCGCTTCGAGGAAGAGGTTTTCCTTTATGCCTCTGCTCCGATGCTAAAAGTCGAAACCAACTATCCTTATCAGGTAGAAACTGAACTTGACATCGACAATACGATCCTTGATGTCACAGGTATCGTCTTACCAATCCATGAGGAACATGATGCGATTCCAGTAGGTACCCTGCTCGCAAGTTCACCTTTTGCAGAACCTCATTACGAGCATCTACTGCTAATCGACTACAGACCTACACTTTTCGGAGAGACTGGCCAGGCACCAGAACTCCTTGGATTTATAACTCAGATTCCAAGTGTAGTCGTAGACCTTACATTCGAGGACATGATTTTCGATACGGATTTGGTGATGACCGCAGATGTCTTCCCTTACTCACAAACAGATGCAGGTCCAAATCATTTTGGTCTTACACCGTATGAGAATGTTTGGTATCCAATCGGTGATACTGTACTGACTCATATGAGAAATGATTTTAACGGAGTCAGAGTAAACAACTACGAATCATTTCCACTTGCTAAACAGCAGGACAGTGATTTTAACTCTGCCAACAACCAGTGGACAATTTCATCTACCTTTTACATTGATACCATGACTGGTGTAAATGATGGACAGAATCGAGGTAATCAAAATTCATCTAAGTGGGATCCATTTTGGATTTGGTCACAGGCAAGTCAAAACGATGGACCTGGTTTCCGACTTGGTGTTAATAATAGATTTTTGATTTTTGCCTACGGACGAGCAGATGGATCAGAAACTTTTATTGCACGACTTAAACTGGCTGATGATGGAAACTTCAATCAGAATTATCGAACAAGAATAAATGAGTGGTACAATATTACAGTCACCTACAACGGCATGTCCTGTCAAGAAGGTATTAACAAAAATCGACAGGATTTCTTAGATACAGATTGGACAGAGGGTGTCGATGATCCGATGCATAATCAGTTCCGATTCTACATGACTAACCTTACTACAGGAGTCGTAACAGAATTAGATCATAATGAGCATGCTCTGTCCTCTGCAAACGTAACTTTATCTGTCCCAGAAAATTTTACAGTCGGTGGTTCTGGTCCAGAGACTTTAAGACAGACTTCTAATACAGGTGACTTTTCATCCTACTATGAGCATGGATTAAAAGTAGCAGGACTTTCAATTCATAATCGCAGACTGTCAATCAAAGAACTACAAGGGACAAATACTGAGAACAGAAGTGGATTTGCCCTTGATCCGATGGGATGGAAATACACTGAGGATTCCTCCTTTGTCTACGTCAACGAACTCGACCAGATTGAACTTGAAGGACCTCTTGATGTTAATCTTAGAAGGGTCACTTCTAATACGACACAGATTTGGTTATTTGGTGACAGCAAGAACGACGGATTCGTACAACAGGCACATGCTGGAATCTACTCAACTGTACCAAACGGGGGAGCACAACTTAACGACACCGTAAATTTACAACCATTTGGTCTTTTCCTTCTTGGAGAAAATACAACGCATTTTAATGTTGATAATACAAACTACGGCATCGGAAAGAATACACCTGATTTCGGAACATCTTATCAACTTTTTGCTGGAGACGTGTCCTACATTGAGATAGATTATCGTGACCCGTCAACAGCAATCAACGAACATATCACTGCACAGGGTGGATACACCTTTGCAGGAAATACTTCGTCATTGAAGACGGAATATGATTTTACTCATACGGGATTAACAGCAAATGTTTCCAACTTGGTACCATTTGATTTCTTCCCGATTGAGATTACACCTTTCTTAGACCTTACCATACAGGCGTATGGCGATCCATTGATGGGTGGAAATAGTGCCCTAAATAACTCTAACTCACAGATAGTATTGAGTATAGATTACGACTGGTCAACAGTTGAAAGTGATATCGATAGGAGAGTACTCGATCATCGACAGGTTGACCTAGGGATTACTGAAATACCTCTAACGACTTTGCTGTTCGAGAGTTTTGCAAACACCATCACCGCAGACCCTGATGGTAGCATTGTCTCCGACCATGGGATCCCAGGCAGGGCATCTGAGTCAACAGCAAACGTAGCACATCAACTCGACACCACATCGGATGGCAGGTCGCATGTAGAATGCAACCCTGTCATAATACAATATGGTCCAGATCGAATGCTCACACAGGGTGACGATATTCGATTACACGGATTAATAATAGAAGAACCTTATCAGTTCATACTAGCAGAAGAAGATGACACTCCTATTATTGCTGAGCGATATTTGGGAGAAGAAGGACTGACTACAGAACTGGACGTGTTTATTCTTGCAGAGGGTACCTACGATACAATGATACTTGACTCAGAACTAGGTGGAGAACCTTTCTTTCTACAGACTGAAACGGGAGTAGATCTTGATCTTGAGTTATTTGAAGAGTACGGCGATTCGATTATCGCAGGGTACGGTAATCTGCATGACTTCGTGCTGACGGAAAGGTACGATACAGTTGAAAATGATGATTGGATTTTGACCCATGATGGTCATACTATCATCGCAGAGGAAAAAATTCGTGCCGCAGATTCTGAGATTATTTTGGATAGTATCAGCAATCCAAGAACGATTGATGATATTCCATTTGACGACTTCATAAGGTTTGATACTCATGACGGAGTTTCGACTCTAGATTGAAAACCTAAATAATAAAGCAACTTTTGGTGCTTTACCATATTTTAACTAACAGGAGAATAAAATGCCTGCTATCGTAACGAATAAGTTCCGTATTCATAACTCGGAACAGTTTCTGGAAGCATTCTCGGAAGCATCGGGAACTAACCAGTACATATTCATCGGTAAGGTGTCTCCTTGGGAAGAAATTCAAGCAGGTGGTGCTTGTGTCAATATCGACTCTGCCCCACCCTCCCCAACGGACACCGTAGAGAATACGGAGTATGCGCATTGGGACGATATGATCCTGGCCAAGCGATGCATCAGTGGTGACGTAAGTCATGTGATCAATCGCTACAACTGGACCTCAGGTACAGTTTATGACCAGTTCGACTCCCAGGATGCGACTCTTTACTCCAAGCCATTCTTTGTAGTGACCGAGGACTTTAATGTCTATAAGTGTCTCTACAATGCACATGGTGCACAATCAACAGTTATGCCATCCAGCATTAATACATCTGCTGGTGTGTCGGAAACTACTGCCGACGGGTATAAGTGGAAGTATCTGTATACAATTACTGCAGCAGATGCTCTCAAATTCATCACAACCTCTTTCGTTCCTGTCCGCAGAGTCCGAACGAATGACTTTGTCATTCTCGGTGCAGATCAGTCTGATGGAAAAACTTATATTCCTGATGACGGAACAAACCAGTGGGAGATCGAATCTAATGCCATCGACGGAGCGATTGATATCGTTCTTCGAAATGCCTCAGGAAATGGTGCAGGATACCTTTTCACTGATGCAGAGGTAGACTCCTCGACTCTCGGAGGTGCAACTCCTGACGTAGTATTAAACTTCACCAACTACGGTGGAGCCAATCCTACCCAGGATATTTTTACTGAGGGTTCGATGTACGTCGCCTCCTCAACAACTGCACAAGGTCTCTTGTCTAAGATCGCCGCACACAACGGTACTACTTTTACCTTGACTACAAACACAGGTAACTTTGGTTCCCAAACTGGCGATCCTAACTACACTTTCGATACTACTGCCGCACTTCAGGCAGGTGATATCGTTAAGTTGGGACCATCCGTAACTATTACTGGTGACGGAACAGGTGCTTTGGCTTATGCTGTCGGATCAAACACCGACAACATCACTGACATCAATATCGCTGAAGTTGGAACTGGCTATCATGTTGCTAGCATGACGATTACTCAGAATGCTACGCAGACTATTACTACTAACGCAGACTTCCGACCTGTCGTAAGTCCTGTCGGTGGTCATGGTTATAACATGGTCGAGGAACTCTTTGGTTACAACATCATGTTAAACGTCAGACTCGAAGGTTCTGAGTCTAACACTTTCACAGTTTCAAACGACTTCCGTAAGATCGGTCTCGTTCGTGATCCAATCCAGCATGCAAATGCTGAGGCATTATTTACTTCTACTCTTGCCGACCAGTGCGTCAAGATTAAGATTGGCTCACAGATCGCTTCGAATGCTGATTACTATGTTGCTGACCAAGAGGTTATCGGATCTCTGTCAGGATGTAGAGCATACGTCGTTGACTACAATAATACTGCTGATGCAAATACAGCAGGAACTCTCGGATCTGGTTCTGATCCTCAGATTTACCCAATGCTCAGAGTTACTGAGATTACACGTGGTGCCAATACAACTGCAGGTTGGGATGGCGTCGCTGGTTCTTTCCAAGTTGGTGAAAGAATTATGCGTATTACCACAGGTGATCCGACTGGTGTCGCGACTGACCCAGTTACTGCAGCAAACGATGCTACATCATCCAACGTGGTCATGGATCCACCTGACATGATGAAATATCGAGGGGACGTTCTTTATGTTGAAAATCGCTCGCCAGTATCAAGAGCGAGTGACCAGGTTGAGGATATCAAACTTATCGTTCAGTTCTAATAAATCGCCGATCGAGGGTTGCCTTCGGTCGGCAGAATAAGAGTTACGGATGCCAGTACAAGATT
>Ga0213864_10000859_pt1 | contig 13890 bp, 6 predicted proteins | sample PICome_5_FD_160078 | JGI IMG/M metagenome (GOLD analysis project Ga0213864, IMG submission 160078) | Coastal seawater microbial communities near Pivers Island, North Carolina, United States - PICO247 | ecosystem: Environmental > Aquatic > Marine > Coastal | place: USA: North Carolina | collected... | reverse complement strand
ACCGCTACTACTGCTGCTGCTACTGCTTGACGAAGAACTGCTGCTACTATCACTGCTGTCGCCGTCGTCGTCGTCCTCGGATGGATCGCCACCACCTTCAATATAAGACTTATTTTTATTATTATTATTCTTCGTCTTCTTCTTCTTCTTCGTCTTCTTCTTCTTCTTCTTCTTCCTCTTCTTCTTCTTCTTATTATTATTATTATTATCCTTCTTATCTGGGGCCAGCACGTGATTATTCTGTGTGTTCTCGGCGGACAACGCACTATTATTGGCTGACTTATCGGCGGTCGACTCTATGGTTGGGTCGGTATTTGGTAGGGCCGCGTCACTTGAGGCGTTCTTTTGCGTGGACGATACTTTATTTTCCCCCTCCTTGATTGCTCGAGGTGACGACGGGTCTCCCTCCTTGATTGCTCGAGGTGACGATGGGCTTTCCCCCTCCTTGATTGTTGTCTTCTCTTGATTTGCTTCTTCTATGGCAGGAGCCGATGATGGATTTTCTCCACCTGTACTTGTGTTACCAATGTGCGAGAAGTCTACCAATGGTGGGTCAACTCCCTCCGTTAAGGACGACTCTTGGTGGCGGAGAGGAGATGTTACTTGGGTGATAACGTTGTGAATTTGATTTTGTTGTTGATCGTCTACGGCGGCGACTTCAGCATCTGGCCGATCGACAGGCACCTCCTCGGGACCGACGTGCGCCTCCTGTACTTGATGTGGTTCGGCAACAGGTGGTTCACTAGCCGCCTCCCCAGTTTCATGGTCAGACTTACTGCTGCTCTCTCCCATCCATATCAATAAGATGTGATGGATTTGCAACCATTGGAGGAGGCGCTGGCGTATGTGTGGGAGATGTGGTGTTTGTGTTATGTTTGGTTGAACTTTGAAAGATTTTTTTTGGTGGTACTTGCTATATTGGCGCCAAAACTACGAGAAAAATTTCGACTGGTACCTATTCACGTAGGAATTCATGGATCATCAGCCCTCTGTCAAAACTATTCTCGCGACGGAGAAAAAGTATTCTGGCGGCAATATAACCAAAATTTTGTCAATATAGGAATATCATTCATAAATTTCCACAAGAGAAAATTACATGAGAAAATGTAAACACTCACGCTGGAATTAGTACAATTTCAATGGACAGTTGGAAAAAATATCCAAGCCCCATTCGCATGCCTAAAAATCTCCAATCTGACAAAAAGTACCACCAGAAAATTGCTCCAACATACAGAATAATCTCCTAAACGGAGAAGAAGTTGACAATGTGTCAATATGAAATCATCCAATTGGGTGATTAACGTCTTAAACATAATATATTTATTGATAGTACACAGGCCTAGTACACGAATTGATTGAACGAATGTACAAATCTATATAAAATCCGACGAGAAATATGAAGCTTACATTTGCTTTCGACCTTATGTCTCCGGGAGTTGGATCCAAGCCAGGTGAACATTATGCATCACTGTTCTTAGAACAGCCGCAATATCAAGCATATATATGTGCCGACCTCCACCGACATTATCATGGGCAGCTCACTGACGAGGAGAAAGATGATTATATATGCCAGTTGCAACATAAAGGGTTCGAACGTGTATCACGTGAAGCTTCTTTGCAATCCACCAGACGACCGAAGTTATACTACATAATTCTAGATAAAGAATATGATTGGAACATCCCCGAGATAAAGGTATTGAACAGATTTCAAGATCATGAGGAGTTGATGCACCTAGTACATCAATTAAACCTATCAGAATTGGCCCATCATCTCCTAATAACAAAATGGGAGGAGACAAAAGATTGGGTGAACGGCAGAAATAACTTTCAGTTAAGTCATGGTTACAATCACCTAGATCAGAATGATCGAGAGCGTATCCCTGGCCTATGCGTGCCTCGACGTCACATGAAACCCCAGAATATGGACGGTCTCGGGCGGGACAAAAATATGGAGGCCACGTTAATTCGAAAACAGATCATAAACACAAAAATCCTTGATTGGATGACAAAACATTTTCAAATCGACACAGTATTTCCACTCAACTGTAGGAAGGCATTGTTTGTTAGTCAGGATATAGAGAAACTTGGCCATACTGCGGGTGACATGCGATGCGAGGGAGGAACATTTAATGTCTCTGGTACTCTCAATGCGAGAACGACACAAGGTGCTTCCACCGCAATTTGTACATTTCACATCGATAAATATAATGAATGGAACAACGATGACGATTGTGGAGGTTCCAACAAGAATTTCTGTTACAATGAAATGTTAGAAATGCCTTATCCATCTAGAGGAGGACAGCGCGTACCAATCCGTGCTGCTCTGAATCAATATGATAAGAGATGTGTTGGATTGGCATATGACAAGACAAAAGCAACTGACAATTTCATTGATTTCGCCAAGGAATATATACAGAGAACTCAACAACAATTGGATGAGTTTAGTTACATCGACTGGGTGGGAAAGCATGATATAGTGAGGGAGGCCGCCACTCTTGAACATGTCGACTATGCGACGATAGAAGCCGATCCGAACAAAGACTGTCACTACAGCTGGCACATACATGTCATATTCTGTGAGGTCCTACCCGTTTTTGGATGGAACGAGCACATACTCGTAGAGGTTCTGTTTTGCTTGACATTGACCCCGTCGTCCATTGGCTTCAGGCAGGGGGTACGATACGCAATAGCTGCGAGGAATAATGGGAGGAACTTCATAACAAACTTTGTTCAGGAAATGGTCTTCAAACATGGCGCCACTGCATACCAATTCGGGAAGAAGTCACGTCACCAAGTTTCCTGTCGAGGACTGTTGTCATCGCATGACATGTGTGTTTCTTGTTTCAACCTTCTTTTCCTCATTCGATATGCCAATTTGTCATCATCTTGCTCAGAGAAACTCTATCGAGATATGTCATCGCACACCCGTCAACGTAAGCAAGGTCATATTGGTGGTGTATTTGGGGCGGAACTTCTAACCTGTAATTCCATTGTAAAAATCTCCGTCATGATTGGTCTCATCACGAACGCGAAGCATGCGTACCATGTTCAAATTCCATCAGGCACAGAGACATCCAATAGGTTGGCCCAATGGGGCATAACAACAGAAAGGCACAGACAACAATTATTGGATCGAATTTGCACAGAGTTTCATATTGAGGATCAGAACATTGGAGAAAATATTGTTTGTGAAACTGGACGCTATTTCCATTCGGATGAAGGTCAATCCAAACTGGGGGTGGATACGTTGGCAGTTAACCAGTTCTTATATCAGTTGACCAAAGAAGATGCAAATATGCTGTCTGTCACACGCCCTGATGGGAGCAAATTCATTCAACATCGAGATTTTGCCAAGCATTGGTTCTCGAAGAGACAATTCTTCTTCCAGTATTGCCCCACACATAAGTGGTGGGAAATGAACACAGACGAACCATACCTAACGCTCGGATATCCTTACGATTTGGTCCTGTCCAAGAACTCAAAAGTTCTCAAATCATACATGGAGAAACATGCAACTACGAGGTGAGAAGATAGCCCCAACCGCCCCCCCCCACCACACATAATATTAAAATGTTAAAATCTAAAATCTAAAACACCCAAATAGTCTCCATGTTAGTCCACCTCATAGTATGATGTAACAATAGACGCAACACTAGTACATCATACGCAACACTAGCAACGACAACGATGTTTGGCGCGCCGCCGATGATTACGCTTACGCTTCTTCCTCATAGATATGGGACCCTTCATTGCACCCTCCTTCTTTGCAGCAATATTTATCGTAGTTCTCTCCAGTTTGAAGACATGAGTGATTTGCCAATTGGTATAATCTTTTGTATGAAACAAACGTTGAAAAACTGCCCTACAGTTGGCCTCGGTTGAACGATCTGTGCTGTTATTAACCCGCACACTCCTCGGTTGGTCATGTACTATGGTTCCATCCCATGCCACACAGTGATCTGTGTAATTCTCACCTTCGGGTCCAACTATGCGGGTCCACAAGCGAATCACGAGAACGAGTTGACAATGCTCTCTAATGTTCAACAGAGAATAGACAAGTGACTTGTTAGGCTGCTGATAAAGACAGGTGACATGCTTGAGGGTCATTTGTTGACCGGAAAGTGCCTTGATCCCAACAGAAACAGGTGTGTCACCCTTGGACGACATGGTATTTACGAATTCTTGCTTGATATGATTGTGGATGGATTCATCGTCTGGTACTAAAGACAAGATGGCATCTAGTAAACACCTTCTATCGTTTGTAACAGATGATACGTCTGACGACAATTGAGGCATATATACGATTTTACTACCCACTTCGTTGTTGACAGCTTTCCTGGCATGTCCTCTTTTGTGATGTGAATTGGTACGGCGATCTCTCTTCTTCTTCTTGTTTCGACTTGATGCAGCAGGGATCAACCCATTAAGAGAACTATCCTCCGACGAGGTGGAACCAGGGAGTCGGCTCGGGTCGAAACCTTGGCGCACCTCAACCTGTGGTTCACTGAAAGAAGTTTCACTTCCATCCGTCTCAGCCGAATGACAGAACTCTTGACGGAAATCTCCCGCATCATCAGCAGCCGTTTCATCTTCTTCACTTGAGTGTGTAGTAGTACGTTTTACATCAGGTGGTGGACCAAGTTCACTCGATACCTTCTTCTTGGAGATGCTGATCAATGAGTCTTCTGTAAACTCATCATCTTGTTGCAGGTCGGGATACATATCAAGGACCTGTCCTATAAATTCTTGGTAGCAAGTGCTATGCAGCATATCATCATGTTGGTCGTCTTCACACAAGCATTTGCACCGTAACTGTGTAAGAATTTGTTGGATGAGGTATGCTCTGTGCTCAGACCAAGAATCGCCACGACTTTCAACTAATTGATGAATCCCCAATGCTACTAATACAGGATCGATGATTGTATCGTTGTTTGTCATAAAGTTATATCTCGAGCAAAGATCATATAATCTTTCTGATGGGGAGTAATTCTTTTGATCGTTATTGGTTTCACCATCATTTGAAGTATCATCGAACAGTAAATGTAGGCGTCTTCGTACCGACCTTATCAAAGGCCATGCTGCAATGCCCGTTGGAGATTTGGTATCATTATCATCTTTATTACCACGGTGATTATTCATCTTTAATGGCTTTTGTCTAAAATGTTGTTATATTATGTATCGATGCAATAGTGCCTTGACATAATACCAATAACATGCTTTGTGTTTTGTGTTACTATTCTATCATATCAACTTTGGCGCGCTGGCCGTGCCAATGACAACTTGGCGCCTAAAAGCTAAATAAAGTAAATAAGATTGAATGCAAGAAAAATGCCTCACATGGTGAATATGTATGAGTAAATAAGATTGTATGCAAGAACAATGCTTCACCTGAACTAGATTGAATGCAAGAAAAATGCTTCACGTGATTAAATTAACCACTACCAAGAACGATATTATTATTATTATAACCATGGCAACCACACCCTCTAATTGCAACAATCCTCCTCTGCCTAGCAGAGAAGTGTTAGAAGGTCGGATTACGGGAATGTACTCAACGTATCCTAGAGATTGGGAATCAGATTTTGAATACAGTTTAGACTTTGGGGCATCTGATGTATATAGTGATAGTGTCATGTTTCAAATTTTGTTAGATCTTCTAATAGAGATTGGAATAGTCGAAGATCGGGCCAAGAACCTTGCAAATGCATTGGTAAAGGAAGGAAGTATTATCATGGGAGAAAATAGAATGGTACAGTTTATAGATCATGGACGAAACATATGCAACTTGGGTGCAGAAGAAATGTTTTTCATACAGTTTATTACCAATACTGGATGGAAATTGTCTGGCTTTGGTGGAGAAGGAGTGTGGTGGGGAGAATTGGACACATTCTGCTTGGTAAAGTACTCAACGTCCCCTGCAATAAACAGGATAAATGACGCTATCAAGATGTCTAATTCGGGCGGTGGTGAAGGACATGCAAATATACGATTGTTTGGCGAAGACATTGGTAGGGAATTATTCAAGGGTATGGTGCCCTAAGACTTTATCGAATAATTTTATTGTTGTACTTGATTAATATTAATGGATGAAACACTAAACTTTATTAATACTATTAACGGGTACCTCTAGTCTTCGTCGGACAAAGAATCTTCTTCGTCAGATGTGTCTTCTATTTCTAGTTCGTTCATGGTATCAGAGTCGTCCTCATCTTGGTCTTCGCGATCCCCACCCCTACTTTCCTCCTCAATTTCGTGTGCGTTTGTGTCGTCTTCATCTGAATCGTCTTCTGAAGAAGAATATAGTTCACCCTCAGGTGCCTGGATAACGTCCTCAAGTTCATTATGTTGCATATATGACATTTTCTCCCGTACTCGATTGTTGAAAACATGACGCCATTTTCTTCTAGGCATACAAGCCAGATAATGGACAGAGTTTTTTGATCTCCAATTCGTGACAACAGCCAGTGGAGATACGATTGCAGTTATTGGAAATATTCTCAGCTTGTTCAGGTCGTGGGACATTTTGAATGGGAATACCATTTGTTGCCCAATTTGATCCATGTCTACTCTGTCTTCGTTGCACTCTACAACAACATACATACCCGAGTCAACCAATTGTTCATTATATATACTTTGTATTGGTCTTTTCTTGATATCGTGATGAAAGTATGTTGGATATCCAGGACTTTTTTCATATGAAATGAACCCCAGCACTCTAGCAAAGCAGTAATATGCTACTCCAGGTGGACGTTTGAAAGATTTTCTTGACTCCTCCTCGCACTTGGGAACGCTGATGATGGCCCAATCATGCCATTCTTCACCAAGATAACATGGGCTGGCACGAACAATAAAATCTCCCTCATGTTCTGTAGTTGAGTTGAAATGTGCCTCAGTGAATCCGGTTACAGTAACTTCATCATCAAAATGGTGACTTTGGGCATGACTTATAATGGCGTAGGTAAGGAGATGATGAAGAATAAAATCATCCTTATTAACTCGTTTCTTGTGATCATGCCAATATGTTTGGCAAGAATAATTATTGTCGCCGTCATTGCTTTTTGAGACGAACAATGTGTACATACCACTAACTCGGACCTGGTTTGTTTTTGTTTTAGGCCTTGATAATGGTGATATCATTTCTTCCTTGACTTCGTCGGCACATCTTCTCACAACATCTCGTTCTTTTTTTCTTACAGTAAGCTCATTGGTGAACGTTGTTTTGTTCCTGCTGGTGTTATGTGCAGGCGCTTTTATAAATTCCTTGTGGTGTTCTTCACCGGGTCCTGAGTCAAATACCCTACCAGATCCAAATTTGAGCATGGCGTCTGGAAATTGGAATAGTGCATGAAATTTTACTGTAACCCATCCGTTGGTTCCGTCCTCGTTATTTTCCGTCACCTCAACACCAACCTCCTCTTTGATGTGTGACACGTTCGGAGATTTTTTCTTCTTCTTCAATGCAGTAGTTGTGCTATTCGGAGATTTTTTCTTCTTCTTCCCTGCGTTAGTATTTGTGCCGTCACTTTTTTCTTTGCACTGTTTCTTCCTCGGCGGGGAGTTTGTTGAGTTATTATTATCACCAACCTCCTCTTTAATCTCCTTTTTGACTCGTGACACATTCGGAGATTTTTTCTTCTTCTTCACCATTTTTCTCGGCAAGTATTTCAGTATCATCTCTGCAAGTTCGCACACAACGGGTAATGATCCAGCAACGTCACTTCTCTTGTTCCCACTGGATGATATCCAAGCTTCGTATGACAAAAGGAGTTCAATCGTATTAACAAAGTCCGTGTGCAAGATCCCGGCACGATCCAAGAATGGCTTCATTAACATCTTCCCCTGGCGGGTGTGCAACAGTACCAAACAAACAAAGAGATTTCCCAACCTTTCGCGACCAGTCAACCTAGTCATATCCATAAATCCATAACGATTCGATGAGCGAGGGATATCCCTCTCACTCTGTCGGCGTAGTTCCAAAGCAACGTGTTGGTGAAGTTGATCCATATAATCCTTGTGCTTGGCATTCTTCGACTTTTTGCCGATTAGGTCATGTATCGCAAGTATAGCTCCCATAAACAGTCCGACATAGAATACATGGAGGACTTCTTTTGGTGACAAAACTTGCAGTCCGTCACGCATTGCCATAGGCAAATTATGAAATGCGCTTCTCACCTGGTGCTGAGATATGCTGCGGGCGAAGTCGGAATCTGATAGCGAGCGTTCGATATCTTCACGGGTGATTGGTACGCATCTGGGTGGAGTTGTGGTCAAATCCATCCCTCCACACATGCAGCCATAATTTAGACAGGGAGTGTCCAGACAACTCGAACTGTTGAAGTGACACATTAACTCATTATTGCCACTGGTGTCTCCGATTACCAAATGAATGAATGGTATGTACAGAGCTCTGACATTCTGTTTCTCATGATGTATGAACAGTCCTTTCCTGGCACAGTCGTCAAATGACTTGAATATGTGGTCAAGGATGTGATGATAATCAATTAGTTTCCCCACTGCTTCTGGAATTTTCTTGTCGCCCGGTGATCTGCGAGACCGGTTCAGCTTGTAACTTTGCAGATCCAACTTCCCTGCATTCTTACCCTTTCCAATGGCCAAGTTAGGACAATACCCAAAGAGAAACCAGTTAGACGAATCCATTCTCATATGGAGTGGTAATGAAGCAACTGTTCCAACCACTGGTATTGCAGACAAGGTCCCAAATAAATCTGTGTGGCTCTTGTCAATGAATAACAAAATGGGCAATGGGCGCACAACGTCGACGCCATCAGGTTTAGTAACTCCATGTAGGTGAGTATTTAGACCTTGTGTCATGGCAGAACCCGAATACAAGTCATCCACCAGCACGGAATCGTCCGTGTAGCCGGTCCTAGGGTTTAGTAGATCGCTATCGTCATCATGGTCTTCCACGACCCTCCAGGCTCCCTCCTTGCTACGAGTGGCATACCAAAGACTTTGGGTAAGTGAAACCTTCTCTGCCTGTCTGTTCCTGTACCCGCACCACTTAATCATGACTTCTCCGGATTCATTGTTGACGACTTCAGTTATCAACCCAGAGTACCAGCCAAGGTGTGTATCACCAGTAAATTTCAACGTTTTCGAATCGACAATCTCCATGCGGCAAGATACTTTGACTCTTTTATCCAATAAGTTCGCAAGGCCAGGATGGGGTGGTTTTTTTTTGTCATTATCGTCATTCTTGTCTTTATTATTTTGATCGGGGCGGTCATTGAACCAATCATCACTACTCAAACACCAACCCCCATGCTCATTAGATTTCCACCGGGCACGACTGACAATCATACGCCAATAATCATTAGGATCGTCACCTTCCTTCCACTTAATAGCAACCTTCTTCAGCTGCTTGTTCACAATTTTCATGACCTTGCCTTCGCAGGGGACAAGATTTTTTTTATTATCATGCCCTATATGTTCAATAAGAAATCTCAGTGACTGCCCAAGAAGGCTGTTTAAATCTGGTGGTTTCATGCGTTTAACACCCGATGCAGCCGTTTCTCCTGATGTAGCAACCTCCACCCCATTCAACGGCCGTATCAACTTGCATTCTGGGATGGGTTTGACCTGTTTCCATGTGAAACTGTCCATGTTGGGTTGTTTAATCGCTGAATGATCAATGGATAGCAACAGATCAGCAACCTGCGATCCAAAGTCAAACGCTGGTACACTGACTACGCGTTTCGAATGAGGAAGAGTAATGTCAGTAACTGTTGGCATAACATCTTCTCTCTCAAAGTTTTTTCGCAAGTAATTGATGAAGGCCTTTCTCTTGGTGATGTTGTCTCGCCCAGCATTTTCGAATATACCTGGATGTTGCGTTGAATATCTAATTGCCCAGTCAATAATCTCATCAAAAACAGCCAGGTCAACAACATGCTGGTCTAGCGTTTTCAGTAAGTCGATATATGCGACATACAATGGGGGTAGTGTGTTTGGTTTATAGTGAAATGGTTTGTGAACTTTGTTATTTGTCATGTCAATATTTCGAGAGAAGGGTTTCCCTTTGCTTCTCCTAAGACAGTCTTCCAAAACAACATCGTAGGAGTCGGGAGTGACATCTTCAACACTAATATCATCCCCCTCGCAATCATCGTTGATTACCCATGGAAGATCACCCATCGGATCATATACATCGTTGTGCTCGTGTTCTTTAACTTGGTTCTCGTGGACATGATGTCCTTCTTGCAACAATATGTTACCTTCATTGACATCGTCAGTGTTGATTGGAGTCGTATCTGCTTCACGATCCCCATTGGGAGTTGTTGTTGTTAATGATGAACGTTTCGAAATGCGTGCATTTGGAGGGAATTTGGATTTCCTGTTTCTATCTTGTTGAACTATTTCTTTTGCTTTCTGGGAGAGAGATTTGGTACTGCGTAACAATTGATTTCTGTACCCGAGAGCCTCCTTTTGAGGTTTAGCCCTCTGTTGACGTTCCAACTCTTCGATTGTTGGTAGATGTACAGATATATTGTGGTGTCTATCTTTTGGTGCTGTTGGGATGAGACTACCAGTATCACCAACTACATCTGGGTTCCACTCATCGGTGTTGGGGAAATGGGTTGTCTGGGTGTGATTGCTGCATGTTGCAGTAACAAACTTGTTCGCTGCTTTTGCAATTTGTTCCAAATTTTCGAATTTATCATCAATTATAGATTGGACGACTTTGTTGCCACGGGATTTACATTTTGGGTAATGCCTGTTCCTTGTATTGATATCGTTGAACGCCTTATTGCACTTATCACATTGAAATGTTTGTTCCTCGTTAGCTCTTAATGCCGTAGGCATAATTGAATGTCGACAGATAATCTACGGCAATCCACCCCAACACCTACCACCAATTTGTCATAGACCGTGCAGGAACCTACCACCAATTTGTCATAGACCGTGCAGGAAATTGAATGCTACATGCCATAGGAGTAGAAGATGTCTGTTGAATAAACTGTGGGTGGTATTATTGTTTAGTAGTTATATTTGTCAGTCTACTTGTTCCCGCCCTACGCTACGTATATGAATGATGCTTCCCCGCCAAGAAAAAATATTGGTGGTACTTGTGAAAAAATCTCCCAGTGGTGAGATATTTTTTCACACATTTTCTTCATGTTTTCTTCAAGGAATAGCGCTTATACAAGCTTTGTGTAAAAAAAATCTTTCCATTTTAGAAGAAAATTTTCAAACATTCCATTGTTTTATGAGAAAATATCCAAACACAACATGCTATGTACGTAGGAATATGTACATCTGAGAGACATTTGGGGGAAAATATCAAAGCCGTTGGTGAAATATCTTTGACAGTGAACAATTTGAAAAAATTTAAATATATTTGGGCACAATGGCAGAGGCACATCATAGTACTTACTACATAACAGAATACACATACACACGCACACACACATAGTGTTACACACACTGACAGCAGCAGCATAGATCATCATGCCGGGTCGTAAAACAAGGTCTAGTAGAAGGAATAATGGTGAGGACGGGGATGATAGTGGCAGCGACGATGATGGAGGAAATAAATCTCCATCTAAAACGGAGCGGACGTCCGACAAACAACCACCACCTAAAAGCCCAGTACAACATAACAAAGCAGGTGCACCGAAGGATCGTCATGGCCCCCCACCACAAGCACCGGCTAAGCCTGCATCAGGCAGAGATACGATGGTAAATAACGACGAGGGCCAAACATCAAACGGCAACAGTCCATCGAGCAGCGTTACTACGGGAGGTGAACCATCTACTGCTGTAGCGTCCGTGTCAGAAGAGACCTCTCCTGTACCAAGTTTGGGTGAAACACAAACATCGACTGAAACGTCAAGACGACAAGAGAATGGACCCTTGGATTTTGTTAGTCTCAGCGGAGTTACGGCGACGAGTAGTTTGGGGGGAACAACAACAAGCGCCAGCACAAACAGCGCGATGACAAGAGGAATCATCGACACGCCGGATGATGTTAAGAGATTCATGATGACAAAGACATTGAGGAACGGTGATCATGCGCAGGTAATGGTGACAAAGTTGGCTGATTACATTGAAGAATTGCATGCTCAAATACTAGCTATGCATTCAAATATGATGTCGTTGGCCAAAATTCCCAAGTCAGGTGCTAGACAGAGTGGGAAGAGCAAGGCCACGATGGATTTATCTAAGAAGGAGTACGTTATGAAAGGAATGATTGATAGGGGGCTAGATACGCATGTATGGAGGCAGAAGGCATTCTTCCTTAAGCCGGGTTGGCATTTATACAGTGCAACGAAGAGTGATAGTTTCTGCCAAATGTTCATGGGGTGGGCAAAGTTGCGAGATTTAAAACCTGAGATGTACGGTGGCGAGGAGGTATTATGGAATCGTTTTGTTGTTCCGATGGTCTCCCAGATCATGATCAATAAGAGAGCAAATCTAAATCGCAAGGTACATGATTGGTGGGGGAGTAAGTGCACGTTCTTGGTTGTCTCGTTTCTCTTCTTCGTCTACTAACCATTCAGCGTGATTCATTTTTCAATCCACAAAATTATACGCATTAGAACATGTTGGACCTAATGGACATAAGGTAATCTCAAGTGCCAACCAGGAATGGTTGAACGCATGCATCGAATCATGTGATGCTGAGAGTTTCATCAATGAGATGCTTGATTCCTCAAGACCCGCCTATCGTTTTTACATGAGCATACTGCATCAATGCGTCATTGTAACTATGAAGGAAGATGCGAGAGATGTGATGAGGTTGCTATCCCATCAAGAAGGTGATCGACACCGTTCGGTGTACGACATGACGTCTGCCTTGGACGAGGCATATATTTGGCTGTTGATCGAGAACAACCATGATGGGTGGACTCGCAAGTACAACGACGGTGGCCTCAAGAAGAAGAATCTTGGTAGGTGGACATCAAGGCAAGACAGAAAGGGGAAAGCCTCGTATGGGTCATCAGGGTGGGAAGAGGATGGGATACTATTCTTCAACAAGGCACGCCAGTTCTTCTACAAGGTCAGAAAACACAAAGATTTTCTAGCAGTGAAGGAGAATGCTGTGGCTTTCCAAATTGAGATGTGTAAAGCTGACAATGATCAAGGTGGTAAGAAAAGGAAGAGGGCTGACGCGATGGATGAAGAGATTCAAGTGCCATCGTTCGAAGAATGGTGGGAAATTTGAAAGGTGGGTTCGTTGGGTGAGATCTTCAAGGTTGGATGTGTGTGTAAAAGTGGTTGTATGTTATCAATCATAGATACTATGATAAAGCTAGTATAGTGAATAGACGCGTCTACTATAGCGATTACGATGGTGCCATTTGCAATATTTACTTTTAGATATAGGGGCGATGTTCATCCCTTGCATGGATAATACGCTAGTCCTATAATAACTACTATGCCGATCCCCAAAATAGCCAAATGATGATGAGAATTGGCGTCGTATTCATTTCCAAAATAGGGTGCCTGTCGCCTATGGGTGCACTAGGTAATTACGCTAAGTCTGACAAGGACTAGATATCTATGACAGGGGTCCTCGTAATTCCTAACGGTGGCCGGAGCCTATCTATTTTAGGAAGCAGCGCCGCTCTATTATTGGCATGATGGCCGATATAATAGCAAGACCGAGGCGGTCATAAACAGCCGGATGACATTTCCTATTTAGGCCGACGGCAAAAACCTTATTTTAGGAGATAAAAAGTCGAAAGTAGGGTGACGGTTATCTATGATCGGCGCCGCGACGCTGGCATATATGGCGTGTACCGGAGCCCAAAAATGGATGTCGGCGATACATCAAAAATACGGTGCTACTCAAACCGGTGATTTCAGAAATAGGGATCGAACCCCAATTTAAGAAGATTTTACCTACCCGGACGATTCACCTACACG
>Ga0213864_10000857_pt1 | contig 13903 bp, 10 predicted proteins | sample PICome_5_FD_160078 | JGI IMG/M metagenome (GOLD analysis project Ga0213864, IMG submission 160078) | Coastal seawater microbial communities near Pivers Island, North Carolina, United States - PICO247 | ecosystem: Environmental > Aquatic > Marine > Coastal | place: USA: North Carolina... | reverse complement strand
TGCCTTAGAATTTGAAAAAGACCAAGATGTAATTTATCCGACCAAAGATGCCTTAAAGTCGACTGGAAATATCCAAATTCTGTATGGAAATTTAGCATCCGAAGGAGCCGTAGCCAAAATTTCTGGGAAAGAGGGCGCTTTCTTTGAAGGAAAGGCGGTTGTATACAACTCAGAGAAGGAAGCAAATGACGGTATCTCCCAAGGTGATGTTTCTAAAGGTGACGTGGTCGTTATTCGATATGTGGGGCCAAAAGGAGGTCCTGGAATGCCAGAAATGTTAAAGCCAACATCTATGATTATGGGTGCCGGATTAGGAAAATCCGTAGCCTTAATAACCGATGGCCGTTTCTCTGGAGGAACCCACGGATTCGTGGTTGGACACATTACTCCTGAGGCACAAACGGGTGGAAATATTGCCTTGATTGAAACAGGCGATACCATTAGAATAAATGCTGAAAAAAACACAATTGATGTGCTGCTTTCTGATGAAGAATTAGCAGAACGTCGCGCAAGCTGGATTGCTCCAGAACCAAAACATAAAAAGGGAATATTACATAAATACGCAAAGATTGTTGCATCTGCCTCTCAGGGATGTGTAACCGACGCTTAATTATACTTATATGCAAACTCAAACCATAACATCACCATCAGATGTAAAGAAAGAAACCATCAGAATCTCGGGAAGCGAGGCTGTAGTTCGCTGTCTGATTGAAGAGGGCGTTCAAACCATTTATGGGTATCCTGGTGGAGCTATAATGCCGGTTTACGATGAATTATTCAAGTTTCAAGACCAAATTCATCACGTGTTAACCAGACATGAACAGGGTGCTACGCATGCTGCTCAGGGATATGCTCGTGTCTCTGGTAAGGTTGGAGTGGCGATGGCGACTTCTGGACCTGGTGCTACGAATTTAATTACCGGAATTGCAGATGCACAAATTGATTCAACTCCAATGGTGTGTATCACAGGGCAAGTACCATCTCATTTATTAGGATCAGACGCCTTCCAGGAGACAGATATTGTTGGTATTTCAACTCCGGTTACGAAATGGAATTGTCAGGTGACCAAAGCAGCAGATATTCCGGAAGTGATCGCGAAGGCCTTTTATATAGCAAAGAGCGGAAGACCTGGGCCAGTTTTGATTGATATCACCAAAGATGCCCAATTTGAAGAATTCGATTTCAGCTATACGAAATGCGAAAAAATCCGAAGTTATAATCCGGTACCTAAATGTGATGATCAGTCATTACAAGCGGCCGCCGAATTAATTAATAATGCGAAAAAACCTTTCGTAGTCTGGGGTCAGGGCGTGATTTTAGGAGAAGCCGAAAAAGAATTTCAAGCCTTTATAGAAAAAGCTGGAATTCCATCTGCATGGACCATTCTAGGTGCTTCAGCGATTCCTACTTCTCATCCGTTAAACGTTGGAATGGTTGGTATGCATGGTAATTATGCGCCAAATGTACTCACCAATGAATGTGACATCTTAATTGCGATTGGAATGCGTTTTGACGATCGTGTGACAGGACGATTAAATGACTACGCCAAGCAGGCAAAGGTGATTCATTTTGAAATCGATCCGGCAGAGGTAGATAAAAATGTAAAAACAGAAGTTTCGGTATTGGGAGATGCGAAAGAAAATCTTCAGAAAATTTTGCCATTAATCAATGAAAATACACATGAAGAGTGGCATCAGCAGTTTAAAGACTTGTATACCATTGAGTATGATAAAATCATCAGTAAAGACTTACATCCGACTAAAGATGGATTAACCATGGGTGAAGTATTGAAAGAAATTAACACCAATACGGATGGGAAGGCCGTGGTAGTTACTGATGTAGGTCAGCATCAGATGATTGCTTGTCGTTATGCCGATTTTAAAGAATCAAAAAGTAATATTACTTCGGGTGGATTAGGAACCATGGGCTTTTGTTTACCGGCTGCAATCGGTGCCAAAATGGGAGCGCCAGAAAGAGAAGTAGTTGCGATTTGTGGTGATGGAGGTTATCAAATGACGATTCAGGAACTGGGGACCATTTTTCAGCAAAAATTGGCTGTAAAAATCGTAGTGCTAAACAATGATTTCTTGGGAATGGTGCGTCAATGGCAACAGTTATTTTTTGACAAACGCTATGCATCCACAGAAATGATTAACCCTGATTTTGTGGCCATTGCCAAAGGATATTACCTCAATGCAAGACGGGTTGAAAAGCGAGAAGATTTGGCAGAGGCTGTTCAGGAAATGATTGCATCGAAAGAGCCTTATTTCTTAGAAGTAAGAGTAGAAAAAGAAGATAATGTGTTCCCGATGATTCCTTCTGGAGCAAGTGTATCAGAAATACGATTGGACTAATGAGTACAGAAAAACAACTTTTTACCGTATCCGTATATACCGAAAATAATATCGGTTTGCTGAACAGAATTTCAGCAATATTTCAACGGAGCCACATCAATATTGAGAGCTTAAATACCTCGCCATCAGAGATTAAGGGAGTTTCTAGATTTACAATTGTAGTCTATGTTTCTGAGGTGAATATGAAAAAAATTATTGGTCAGATTGAAAAACAAGTTGAGGTCATTAAGGCCTTTTATCACAATGATGAAGATACGATCTATCAAGTGTCTGGCCTGTTTAAAATCAAATCTGATTTATTATTTGAAGAGCGTCAAATTCAAAATATTATTAAAGAAAGTGGTGCTCGAATCGTTACCGTAAACAAAGAGTTTTTCGTCCTTGAAAAATCAGGTAGAAAAGAAGAGGTCGAATTATTATACAGAGAATTAAGTGTTTTTGGAATCATGCAATTTACTCGCTCTGGGAGAATTGCAGTCACCAAAGACGAAATGAAAATATCAACTATGCTAGCCGCATTTACAAATTAGAAAAAATGGCAAATTATTTTAATACACTATCATTAAGAGAAAAGTTAGAGCAATTAGGAAAATGCAGATTTATGGAGTCTTCAGAATTTGAAGATGGGGTATCTGCATTAAAAGGAAAAAAAATTGTAATCGTTGGCTGTGGAGCACAAGGATTGAATCAAGGGTTAAACATGAGAGATTCTGGATTGGATGTTTCTTATGCATTACGCCAAGGTGCAATTGATGAAAAAAGAGCCTCTTATGTAAATGCAACCTCAAATAATTTTGAAGTAGGTACCTACAATGATTTAATTCCGATTGCAGATGTAGTCATCAATTTAACGCCAGACAAGCAACATACCAATGTGGTTTCTACGGTGATGCCATTAATGAAAGAAGGAGCTACCTTAAGCTATTCACATGGTTTCAATATTGTAGAAGAAGGTATGCAGGTTCGTAAAGACTTGACGGTAATAATGGTGGCTCCAAAATCTCCAGGATCGGAGGTGCGTGAGGAATTTTTACGTGGATTTGGTGTTCCTACGTTAATTGCCGTGCATCCAGAAAATGATCCAGAAGGAAAAGGATGGGCGCAGGCAAAGGCTTATGCAGTTGCAACAGGTGGTCATAAGGCAGGAGTGCTGGAATCGTCATTTGTAGCAGAGGTAAAATCAGATTTAATGGGAGAACAAACCATTTTATGCGGATTGTTGCAAACCGGTGCGATTTTATCGTTCGATAAGATGGTTGAAGAAGGAATTGAGGCTGGGTATGCAGCTAAATTGATTCAATTCGGATGGGAAACCATTACCGAAGCTTTAAAGCATGGCGGCATCACCAATATGATGGATCGCTTATCTAATCCTGCCAAAATCAAGGCATTTGAATTGAGTGAGGCGTTAAAAGATATCATGAGGCCATTGTTTCAAAAACATATGGACGATATCATGACGGGTCACTTTTCAAAAACGATGATGGAAGACTGGGCGAATGATGATATCAATTTATTAACCTGGAGAAAAGCAACAGGAGAAACCGCATTTGAAAAACAAGAAATTACTTCAGAATCGATTTCTGAGCAAGAATATTTCGATCATGGAACCCTGTTAGTCGCATTTGTGAGAGCAGGAGTAGAATTGGCTTTTGAGTCCATGACAGAATCCGGTATTATTGATGCATCGGCGTACTATGAATCATTGCATGAAACGCCATTAATTGCCAATACTATTGCGCGTAAAAAGCTATATGAAATGAATCGTGTAATTTCTGATACCGCTGAATATGGATGTTACTTATTCGATCATGCTTGTAAACCACTATTAGCCGATTTTATGGCTAAAGTTTCTACGGATGTTATTGGTAAATCCTATGCGAGTGTTACTGGTGTCGATAATCAGCAATTGATTCATGTAAATCAGGTGATAAGAAATCACCCTGTAGAAGTTGTAGGAGCAAAATTAAGAGCTTCAATGACAGCAATGAAATCAATAAAAACTGAACCTGTTGCCGAATCAGATTTAATCTCAGCTTAAGAACACGAATTTGGAGACAAAGACCACATATTATTATCCGACAATTGATGCGGTTAGAGCTACGGCAGCTAAGTTAAAGGATGTCGCAACGAAAACACCACTAATGGTCAACGCGCGTGCTTCCAAAAACTTTGATGCCAATATTCTTTTTAAGCGGGAGGATTTACAAGTGGTTCGATCCTATAAAATCAGAGGTGCTTACAATAAAATTTCTTCGCTTACCGAGGAAGAAAAACAACATGGAATTGTATGTGCAAGTGCGGGAAATCATGCCCAGGGAGTTGCTTTGTCTTGTAATCGATTAAAAATACATGGAACCATTTTTATGCCTGCTCCAACCCCACTACAGAAGGTAGAACAGGTAAAAATGTTCGGCGAAAACTATGTGGAAATCGTTTTGGAAGGCGATACTTTTGATGATGCCTATCACGCCGCTATTGAAGAAACGATTTCTCAAAATAAAACCTTTATTCATCCTTTTAATGATCCGAAAGTCATTGAGGGTCAAGCGACGGTAGGGTTGGAAATTGTGGAACAATCCAAAGAAAAAATCGATTATTTGTTTGTTCCTGTTGGTGGAGGTGGGTTATCGTCTGGATTGAGTTCCGTTTTTAAGGAATTGTCTCCAGAAACTAAAATAATCGGCGTCGAACCCAAAGGAGCGCCATCGATGCAAGAAGCCATCCAATCGAATAAAGTGGTAACCTTACCAAAGATTGAGAACTTTGTTGATGGTGCTGCTGTAAAGCGAGTTGGTGAATTAAATTTTGCAATTTGTCAAGACAACCTTCACGATATGATCACGGTTGATGAAGGAAAAATTTGCCAAACCATTCTTGATTTATACAACAAAGATGCTATTGTTGTTGAACCAGCTGGAGCATTAAGTATTGCTGCATTAGACACCTACAAAGAGGAAATTAAAGGCAAAAATGTGGTTTGTATTGTAAGCGGAAGTAATAATGATATTACGCGAACTGCAGAAATTAAAGAACGAGCCCTTCTACATGCAAATTTGAAGCATTATTTCATTATTCGATTCCCACAGCGAGCGGGAGCATTGAAAGAATTTGTGGCCGAAATTTTGGGTCCTGGAGATGATATTACCCATTTTGAATACACTAAAAAGACCAATCGCGAAAATGGTGCTGCTGTGGTCGGACTAGAATTAAAATCATCCGATGATTTAGAGCCGTTAATCGCAAGAATGAAAGAAAAAAAATTCTTTGGTGACTATTTAAATAACAAACCAGACTTATTCCAGTTTTTGGTTTAACTTAGCTAATTAATAATAAATCTTTACATTATGAGTATTCCGAATCAATTTAGAATTGACAAGCAGACTCATCAATCAACCTATTTAGTGAATGGCGAATTAAAAACATGGGAAGGTAAAACTTCCGATGTTTACTCTACCATTTCATCCACAGATTCCTATGAACCTACTTGTTTAGGAAGCATTCCTAATTTGACCGAAAAAGAAGCTTTAGAAGCGCTTGATGCGGCAGGAGACGCCTACAATAGGGGTCAGGGATTGTGGCCGACAATGAAAGTAGAAGACCGCATTGCCTGTGTCGAAAAGTTTGTAGAGCAAATGAAGACCAAGCGCGAGGAGGTCGTTAAATTACTGATGTGGGAAATTGGTAAATCGCTTAAAGATTCTGCCAAAGAATTTGACAGAACAGTCGACTACATTTACGATACGATTGAGGCTTACAAGGAGATGGATCGGAATGCAGCAAAGTTTCATAAGCACGGAGGGGTTTATGCGCATATTCGAAGAGGACCGCTTGGTATCGTTCTTTGTTTGGGCCCTTATAATTACCCGCTAAATGAGACATTTTGTTTGCTGATTCCTGCTTTGATTATGGGGAATACAGCAATTTTTAAGCCTGCTAAACATGGAGTTTTGCTCATCACCCCTTTGTTGGAGGCTTTTCAAAATAGTTTTCCGAGAGGGGTTGTAAATATCTTATTCGGAAGAGGTAGGGTATTAGCTACACCTATTATTGCGACTGGGAGAGTAGATGTTTTGGCTTTGATAGGACATAGTAATTCCGCAAATGCAATCCAGGCCAGTCATCCTAAAAAAAATAGATTGCGCATGGTATTTGGTCTAGAGGCAAAAAATCCGGCCATCATATTGCCAGATGCTGATTTGGATTTGACAATTGCCGAATGTATCAATGGAACCACCTCCTACAATGGCCAGCGCTGTACAGCACTTAAAATTCTTTATGTACATGAGTCTATTATAGATGTTTTTAAAGAAAAGTTTTCTTCGGCTGTCGATGCCTTAAAATTTGGTAACCCATGGGAAGAAGGAGTTCAATTAACTCCCTTGCCAGAGCCGGGTAAACCAGATTATATCCAAGAGTTGATTGATGATGCCAAGGCTCATGGGGCAGAAGTTATAAATGAAAAAGGCGGTGAACGCACAGCCAATTTTATTTTTCCTGCAGTTTTATACCCTGTAAATAAAGACATGCGGGTATTTCATGAAGAACAATTCGGTCCTGTGATACCTATTGTGTCTTTTAAAGATATTCAGCACCCACTTAATGATATGGCAGAAAGCAACTACGGGCAGCAGGTTAGTGTTTTTGGTACAGATATCGAAATCTTATCACCGTTGATAGATACCTTAGTTAATTTGGTTTGTCGTGTGAATCTGAATAGTTCCTGTCAGCGGGGGCCAGATGTATATCCATTTACAGGAAGGAAAGATTCTGCCGTGGCTACATTAAGTGTAAAGGATGCATTGCGTTCTTTTTCGATTCGAACATTTGTGGCCTCGAAAGACACGACATATAACAATCAAATTTTGAGTGATTTGCTCAATAAAAAAGAATCTAATTTTATTAGCACAGATTACATACTATAAATGTAAACCGAAAGCTATACCCTAATTGTTAACATTGGTTTTAGGGCATTTTTAGAGAGGTTTTTTGTCACACTGCTCGTAAAAAGATGTGAAATACCACTGCGACCATGGGTGCAGAGTGAAATTAAATCTGCATCCAATTCTTGAGCGAAGTGAAGTATTCCTTTTTCGATAGAGACATCGCTATAGATGTTTACCGTATATTTGTCAAGATTGATGTCCTTGATATAGTCTTGAATGCCAGTTCTTGCTTCGTAGGTACTTTCAAAGTTTGAAGGTGTATTCACTTTCAATAGGTGGATTTTACTTCCGAAATTGTCTGCAAAAACTTTGACTTTACGAAGTACTTCTTTTTCTTCTTCATTCGCAAAATCAGAAGCAAAAACAATGTTCTTTATTCTAAATTTATGTTCATTTTTTTTTACGACCAAAACAGGCGTTTCGGAGGTTCGAACCACCTTTTCTGTATTTGAACCAATGATAATTTCATCAAATTCCGAATGCCCCTTGGAGCCCATTACAATGATGTCCGGATTAATCTTTTTAGTATACTTTTCGATGCCTTCGTAAGGGTGAAGAAAAAGAATTGAATGATGCACGGTAGTTTTCGAATCAAAGTATTTTTCTTTGTACTCTACCAATCGTTCTTTGATTTTTCTCAAGTACAGCATGCTTTCAGGAATACTAAAATTGGCGCCGGCTCCCATATCCACGATTCCGGTAGGCAATTCAATCATATGTAATAAGTAAATATCAGCACCAGATTTTTTTGCAATTCGAGATGCCATTTTGGTGGCAAATTCTGATGTTTTTGAAAAATCAATAGGTACTAAAATTCTCTTCATTGTTTGGTGGTTGTGACAGGCACATATGTTATTCCAAGATAATAAAAATAAATGATATGGGCTTGTTTGTTTAGTTTGATTCATTTTGTATATTTGCATCGATTTTAAAGGATATGAAGGGGACGAGAGTCCCCTCTTTTTATACTCAAAATGAACAGGGAAAGAGTTGAAAAACTTGTAAATGAGGCGTTAGAAGAAAATCCATCTTTGTTTTTGATAGACCTATCAATTTCATCCGCAAACAAAATAAAGGTGACCATAGATGGAGATAACGGAGTTCCGTTAAGCGAATGCATTCGCGTGAGCAGAAACGTGGAACATAACCTCGATCGTGAAGAAGAGGATTTTTCTTTGGAGGTAACCTCCCCAGACATCGCAGAACCACTAAGGTTTCAAAGACAGTATATAAAGAATATCGATAAAATCCTTAAAGTGAAAACAGTTGAAAGTAGCTTTGAAGGAACCTTGAAGAAGGTAACCGAAGAAGCCATTTCGCTGGAATGGAAAAGTCGAGAAAAGAAACCTGTAGGCAAAGGAAAAATTACAGTAACCCATCAGGTAGTTCTTACACTCGAAGATATAATAGAAGCAAAAGTGAAGATCGTTTTTTAAAGTAAACAATGGAAAATTTAGCATTAATTGAATCATTTTCAGAATTCAAAGACAACAAAAGTATTGACAGAGTAACGTTAATGTCGATTTTAGAGGAAGTGTTGAGAGCTGCTCTAAAACGTAAGTTTGGATCTGATGCCAATTTTGATATCATTATCAACCCAGATAAAGGAGATTTAGAAATCTGGAGAAACCGTGTGGTTGTTGCCGATGGCGAAGTGGAAGAAGATAATGAAGAAATTGCCTTAAGTGAGGCGATCAAAATTGAACCTGATTTTGAAATTGGAGAAGATGTTTCTGAAGAGGTGAAACTAGGAGATTTGGGAAGACGATCTATCTTGGCATTACGTCAGAACTTGATTTCTAAAATCCATGAACACGATAGTACAAATGTATTCAAGCAATTCAAAGATTTAGAAGGTGAGTTGTTCAGTGCAGAAGTACACCACGTGCGTCATAATGCGATTATCTTATTGGATGACGAAGGAAACGAAATTGTATTGCCAAAAAGTGAACAAATTCGTTCTGATTTCTTTAGAAAAGGTGACGCGGTAAGAGGTGTGATTAAATCTGTAGAATTAAGAGGTAACAAACCTTCTATTATTTTATCAAGAACTGCACCTGCATTCCTAAATAAATTATTTGAGCAAGAAATTCCTGAAGTATTCGACGGATTAATCACTGTTGAAGGTGTAGCAAGAGTACCAGGAGAAAAAGCAAAAGTAGCGGTAGACTCTTACGATGATAGAATTGATCCGGTTGGAGCTTGTGTTGGTGTGAAAGGATCAAGGATTCACGGGATCGTTCGTGAGCTTGGAAACGAAAATATTGACGTGATCAATTACACTAAAAATGAACAATTGTATATTGCGAGAGCACTGAGTCCTGCAAAAGTGACTTCAATGGATATCGAAATGTATGAGGAACCTAAGAAAGGTAAGAAAGGTCGTGTAAATGTTCTTTTAAAACCAGAAGAGGTTTCTAAAGCAATAGGTCGTGGAGGTGTGAACATCCGCTTGGCAAGTGATTTAACAGGTTACGATATTGATGTACAACGTGATGGTATTGAAGAAGAAGATGTAGAATTAACAGAATTCACAGATGAAATCGAAAGCTGGATCATTCAAGAATTCAAAAATATTGGTTTAGATACAGCGAGAAGCGTATTAGAAACTAGCGTTGAAGAATTGGTGAAAAGAACCGATTTGGAAGAAGAAACAATTATTGATGTTCAGCGCATTTTAAAAGAAGAATTTGAAGATTAAAACAACATAACTTCAAATTAAAAAAAGTATTAAGGTAAAAAACATATATGGCTGTAGGCAAAACATTAAGGCTAAACAAAGTACTAAGAGAGTTAAATATTTCATTAGACAGAGCTGTTGAGCACTTGGCGAACAATGGTTATCAAGTTGAAGCTAGACCAACGACTAAAATATCCCAAGAGGAGTATCAGGTGTTGTTAGATGGCTTTCAAACCGACGCTAGTAAAAAAGCGGCGTCTAAAGAAGTCGGTGAAGAAAAGAGAAAGGAGAAAGAAGCACTGCGTTTAGAACTTGAAGCCAAATTAGAAAAGCAGAAAGAGGAGGAAGCAAAGAAGGAAGAAATTCTGAAGGCAAAAGCCGAAAAAATTGAATTCAAGGCCGTTGGTAAGATTGACTTAGATGGCGATAAAGAAAAAGAAGAAAAGGCTGCAGAGCAACCTGAAGTAAAAGAAGAGCCAAAGCCAGCAGAACCAGCTACAGAAGCGCCTGTTGCAGAGCAAGAGAAAGATGCTCCGAAAAAAGATGACGACACCGACATTATTACGACCCAATACAAAAAACTTGATGGCCCTAAAATTGTTAAAGACAAGAAAATTGATCTGAAACAATTTGAAAAACCAAAGAAAAAGCCAAAAGAGGATAAAAAAGACGATTCTAAAAAGGAAAATCGTAAAAAACGTAAACGTATTACCAAGCCTTACAGTGGTGGAGGTCAGCAAGGCAACCGAAAAAACCAGGGGAATAAAGGTAGAGGTCAGCAAAGACCTTCGTTCCAGAAAGAAGAACCTACAGAGGCAGAAATTCAAAAGCAAATTCGTGAAACTTTAGAAAAGCTTCAGGGAAAATCTAGTAAAGGAAAAGGAGCTAAATATAGAAGAGAGAAAAGAGATGCGCATCGTCAACAGTCTGAGGCAGAAATGCAAGCAGCTCAAGAGGAAAGCAAAATCTTAAAAGTTACAGAGTTTGTTACCGTTAGTGAGGTGGCAACAATGATGGAAGTAGCCGTTACAGATGTGATTTCTGCATGTATGTCTCTCGGAATGATGGTGACCATGAATCAGCGATTAGATGCTGAAACCTTGGTGATTGTTGCCGAAGAGTTCAATTACGAAGTTGAATTCGTAGGTGCAGAAGTTGAAGAAGCTATCGAAGAGGTAGAAGATTTACCAGAAGATTTAGGAAGTCGTGCCCCAATTGTAACGGTAATGGGTCACGTAGATCACGGTAAAACTTCGTTACTTGATTACATCCGGAATGCCAATATCGTAGAAGGTGAAAGTGGAGGTATTACCCAACACATTGGAGCCTACTCAGTAAAAGTAGGTGAGCAAAAAATCACTTTCCTAGATACACCTGGTCACGAGGCCTTTACAGCGATGCGTGCTCGTGGTGCTCAAGTAACCGACTTGGTTATTATTGTAGTCGCAGCCGATGATGATGTAATGCCGCAGACCAAAGAAGCAATCTCCCATGCACAAGCGGCAGGAGTACCAATAATATTTGCAATCAACAAAATTGATAAACCAAATGCGAACCCAGATAATGTAAAAACACAACTTTCTGGAATGAATTTATTGGTAGAAGAATGGGGTGGTAATATCCAATCACAAGATATTTCTGCAAAAACAGGACAAGGAATTGACGAGTTGCTTGAAAAAGTATTACTAGAAGCAGAAATTCTTGAATTAAAAGCGAATCCTGATAAAAATGCTTTAGGTACTGTGGTAGAAGCACAGTTGGATAAAGGTAGAGGTTATGTAGCGACGATTTTAGTGCAAGGAGGTACCTTATCTATTGGTGATTACATGCTAGCAGGAAAGAACAGTGGAAAAGTAAAAGCCATGTTCGATGATAAAGGCAATAAAGTGAAGAAAGCAGGTCCGTCCATGCCAGTATCTATTTTGGGTCTGGATGGAGCGCCACAGGCGGGTGACAAGTTCAATGTATTTGATGACGAGCGTGAAGCTAAACAAATTGCTGCAAAACGTTCTCAATTACAACGTGAGCAATCTGTTCGTACGCAGAAAACACTAACCTTAGATGAAATCGGAAGACGTATCGCTCTTGGAGACTTTAAAGAATTGAACATTATCTTAAAAGGTGATGTGGATGGTTCTGTTGAAGCATTGACAGATTCGTTCCAGAAACTTTCTACAGAAGAGATTCAGGTAAATATCTTACACAAAGGAGTGGGTGCCATTACAGAGAGTGATGTGTTACTTGCTACGGCTTCTGATGCGATTATCGTCGGATTCAATGTTAGACCTCAAGGAAACGCGAGAGCCGTTGCAGATAAGGAAGAAGTGGACATCAGAACATACTCCATTATCTACGATGCAATTAACGATCTTAAGGATGCCATGGAAGGTATGTTGTCTCCAGAAATGAAAGAGGAAGTAACTGGTAATGTGGAGATTAGAGAGGTTTATAAAATCTCTAAAATTGGAAACATTGCAGGATGTATGGTAATGAGTGGTAAGATTTACAGAGAATCTAAAGTGAGAATTGTAAGAGATGGAATCGTAGTTCACGATGGTGAATTATCATCGCTTAAACGTTTCAAAGACGACGTCAAAGAAGTATCGAAAGGATATGATTGTGGACTTCAAATTAAAGGATACAACGATATCAAAATCGGGGATCAGTTAGAAGCTTACCAAGAAGTCGCTGTGAAGAAAAAATTGAAATAATTCGATTTTATTTCCCAAGCGGAACGATAATCAAACCAGCAAATTTTTCAGAAAAGTCGATGGAAGCACGGTCAGCTTGCAATTTGTTTTTGTAGTTTCCAACCAATACTTTCCAATAGGGCTGTTCGTATTTTAAATAGGATTTTGTCTTTGGAAAATTACGGCGAAAACTATTTCTGAGCTTTCTAGCCTCCATTTCATTACCATAGTAAATCTGAATTCGGAATCCGTAGCCATATTTGGCATTGAATTCTCGTTTTTTTGAGATTAAATTTTGAATCGATGTACTGCTTTTTGTTTTTCCGGTTTGAGCCGCAGCGCTTTGACTTATTCCAAAAACCAAAATCGTGAATGCAACAAATTTAAATACCTTCATTATCAAATTTTTATGGGTCTGTAAAAGTAACGACTTCTCGTTTATTTTATTCAAAAAAGGACTTATTTAGAATAATTATAAATTAAAATTTAAGCGCTTTTATTCTCTCCTCATTTTATTCATATGTACTATTTTTGCTGCACTTGTTACGACAAGAAAATTGTAGCAAAATCAAAGCAAACAAAAACGATATTGTAAATATGAAAAGTGTATTTCTGCACAGTAAAATTAAAACATACTTACTTCAAAGTTTTACATTCCTTTTAATCTTTAATTTAAGCGTTGCATCTGCGCAAGACGTTGATGAAACCAGACAAAAAGCGGGGCGAAAATTATTTAAGTCCTTGTGTGCTTCGTGTCACAAATTAAACGCAAAGTTAATTGGACCTGCATTGGCTGGTGTTGAGACTAGAAGAGAAAATGATTGGTTGAAGTCTTGGATTCGCAACAATGCTGAATTCCAAAAAGTTAATGCTGAAGCGAGAGAAGCTGCAGCGTATCATCCGTCTGCGATGACTGCATTCCCACAATTAACAGATCAGCAAATTGATGACATCTTGTATTATACTACTGTTGGTGAAATTAAAAAAGCGGTAGTTGCAACAACAACTTCTGCTACTGGAGGTGGTAATCAAGGTGCTCCAGAATGGCTGATTTACATTTTGTGTGCGGCGATCATAGTGGCATTCTTGATGATTGCAAGCTTGTTGAAGCAAGTGAATGAATTAAAAGGAAATACCTCCCCAGAAGTTCAATCGAACATACGAAGAGATTTAGAAGAACTTTGGATTGGTATCAAACGAAATACGTTCCTACATGTTATGGGAACCATATTG
>Ga0213864_10000855_pt1 | contig 13919 bp, 15 predicted proteins | sample PICome_5_FD_160078 | JGI IMG/M metagenome (GOLD analysis project Ga0213864, IMG submission 160078) | Coastal seawater microbial communities near Pivers Island, North Carolina, United States - PICO247 | ecosystem: Environmental > Aquatic > Marine > Coastal | place: USA: North Carolina... | reverse complement strand
GTTGGTATCATGATAATCCCTACAGTCGCTTCTATCTCTGATGATGCTCTCAATGCAGTTCCAAATTCTTTAAGAAATGGTTCATTAGCACTTGGTGCTACTAGAAGAATTACATCACTTAAAATTATGTTTCCTGCAGCTCTTTCAGGAATTATTGCTTCATTTATATTAGGTTTTTCAAGGGCTATAGGCGAGACAATGATTGTGACCATTGCAGGAGGGCAGTATCCTGAATTAAATCTAGATCCTAGAAGTGCAATGTACACAATAACTTCTTCAATAGTAAATGTATCCCTTGGTGACACACCTCATGGCACTACTGCTTATAATGCTTTGTTCGCACTTGGTATAACTTTATTTATTATGACTTTTATTTTGAATATAGGTTCTGATTATATTGCTAGAAAGTATAGAAAAGAATATGAGTAACAAAACACTTATAACCGGCAAGAAAGCTGAAAATGCTATCAAAGAAAGTTTATTCCTATTTACTTTATACATTTGTGTAACGATTGCTATTTTAACTTTGATGACTTTAATCTATGATGTTCTTTCAACTGGGACTACAAGATTGACATCAGACTACGAAGTTGGCCTCATTACAAAAATTCAAATTGATAATCCTGTAGATTTTTTAACAACATTGGACTCACGATATCCAGACAGAGCTGGTATCGGCCCTGCTTTTGCGGGGACAGTATGGCTTATGATAATAGTTGTTTCTGTAACATTTCCTTTTGGTACAGGAGCGGCAATATATCTTCAAGAATTTGCCCCAAAAAATAGATTAACAAGGTTTATTGAATTAAATTTAACTAACTTAGCAGGAGTCCCTTCGGTTATTTATGGTTTACTGGGGCTTGCAGTGTTTGTACGTTTAGCTGGATTTGGGAGATCTATTCTTTCAGGCGGTTTAACATTAACGTTACTGATTCTTCCAGTTGTCATTGTGGCATCTAGAGAGGCTCTTAAAGCTGTTCCAGACACAATACGCCAGGGTGCTTTAGCGCTTGGAGCTACTAAATTTCAGGCAGTTTTTAGACAGGTTGTTCCTTCTGCAATTCCAGGAATGGTAACCGGGATGGTTCTCGGACTCTCTAGAGCAATTGGAGAGACTGCTCCATTAATTTTTATGGGTGCTTTGACTTATGTTAATTATTTTCCGGATACCCCTTTAAGTGGTTTTACTGCAATTCCAATCCAAGTTTATAACTGGATTGGATACCCTCAGGCTGAATGGAAGGAAACAGCTTCAGCTGGAATCATCTTACTTTTGGGTTTATTATTAATCATGAACTCTCTAGCTATATTTATTAGAAACAGATACGAAAAGGATTTATAGTGATATTTATAAAGGAGACAAAGAGTGGATACTAAAGAAACTGTTAAGGTTAACAGCGAAAGCGTATTTAGCGTAAAGGATTTATCTGTAAGTTACGGAGACTTTGTCGCAATCAAAAATGTAAATATGGATATTACTAAAAACAAAATTACTGCTTTTATTGGTCCTTCAGGTTGCGGAAAAAGTACATTAATAAGAACATTTAACAGGATGAATGATCTTATATTAGGTGCAAAAGTGAATGGAACAATAACATATCAGGGAGTTGATTTATACGACAAAATGGTTGACCCAGTTCAAGTCAGAAGAAGAATTGGAATGGTTTTTCAAAAACCTAATCCATTCCCAAAAACTATAAAAGAGAATATTACTTTTGGACTTAAAGTCAATAACATGACTGACAATATGGATGAAAGAGTGGAGAAAGCGTTAACTCAAGCAGCATTATGGGATGAAGTAAAAGATGATTTAAACAAAAATGCATTAGAACTATCTGGTGGCCAACAACAAAGATTATGCATTGCTAGAACAATTGCAGTTGAACCAGATACAATTTTGATGGATGAGCCTTGCTCTGCATTAGACCCTGTAGCAACAAAAAAAATAGAAGACCTCATGCAAGAGCTTGTAAAAGAATTCTCGATACTTATTGTGACACACAACATGCAGCAAGCTTCAAGATCTTCTGATTACTGCGCATTTTTTACAACTAAAACTTCTGATGATGGAAAAAGAAGAACTGGAGAATTAGTTGAGTTCAATGAAACTAGTGTTATGTTTACTACTCCTGAACAGGAGTTAACAGAACAATATATATCAGGCAGGTTCGGATGAGCTTTCAGGAAAAGATTGAAAACCTTGAGACAGACCTACATTTAATGGGCAGGCTTGTTTTAGACGCTCTAGTAGATGGTGTTAGGGCTTTAGAAGATAAAGATGTTAATAGAGCAATAGAAACAATTGAAAAAGATGATGAAATTGATGCTGCCTACCTTAAAATTGACCAAGACTGGATTGAGCTTATGGCCACTGAACAACTTGTTGCGACAGACTTAAGACTTTCTACATCTATTTTGCAAGCAAGTTTACATTTAGAGCGCCTTGGTGATTTGGCGGTTTATCTTGGAAAAACAACACAAAATATTTTTGATTCACCATTACCGGAGACAGTACATGCAACAGTTGTAGAAATGGGGGATTTAGTAATTGATATGGCTTCATCCGCAATGGAAAGTTTAAAAAATAGGGATAAAGACCTAGCTTTAGCAACAGCCGAGAAAGATAATCAGGTAAATAGACTATATAACTCAATGCTAGAAGTAGCTCCAACAATTGCAGGCAACGAAGATTTGTTCAATGGATTATTTAGGCTTGTTACTTGTATAAGGACTTTAGAAAGAGGTGGCGATCATGCAGTTGATATTTGTGAGTTGACACACTTTTTAGTAACTGGAAAATTTAAAGAATTTTAATGTCAGGCAAAATTTTATTAGTCGAAGATGAACACAGTATTGCCGAGCCCATAATTTACAATTTAAAACGAGAAGGTTTTTCTGTAACACATGTTGATGAAGGACCTATTGCTCTTGAAATATTCAGTGAAGAAAAATTTGATTTAATTATTTTAGATTTAATGCTTCCAGAAATTTCCGGATTAGATATATGTAGATCTATCAGAAAAGAATCCAATGTGCCAATAATAATGGTTACCGCAAAAGACAGTGAAGCAGACAGAGTTTCAGGTTTAGAGCTAGGGGCTGATGATTATGTTACTAAGCCTTTTTCTGTAAGAGAATTGATGAGTAGAGTTAGAGCTGTATTACGCAGAACCACAATAACAAAAACAGATAAGAATGATAAATCCATTAAATCTGGAAATATTGAAATTAATTTATCAAAATATGAAGCTAAAGTTGATGATAAAAATATTGATTTAACACCAAGAGAATTTGAGCTTCTATATGCTTTTTGTGAAAATGAAGGCAATTTATTGTCCAGAGAGCAAATTTTCGATGAGATATGGGGGTATTCTTTTATTGGAAATACAAAAACACTTGATGTTCATATTCAAAGAATTAGAGAAAAAATTGAAAAAGATCCTAGAGAACCCAAAAGACTTATAACTGTCAGGGGAGTCGGATATAAATTAGTTACTGATGGATAACAATTCAGAGAATATTGATAAATTAAAACAAGAATTTATTGCTAATGCATCTCATGAACTTAAAACGCCTGTTACTTCAATCCAACTGGCTGTTGAAACAGCCATAACTGCTTTAGAAAATTCAGAACTTGAAGATACAAGAAAATTTTTAAATCAAATTCTTAAAGATAGTCAAAGAATGACATTGTTGCTTTCTGATCTATTGGACCTTTCCCAGCTTGAAGTCAATAATCCTATAAAAGAAATAGTCAATTTGAAAAATATAGTAGAAGCTGAGATAGGATATCTCTCTGAAGAAAATAAAAAAAGAGTAAATTTTGAATCTGTAGACATTGATTTTTTAATAGATCCAGATGATTTCTCAATGATTGTAAGGAATCTGTTAAGGAATGCCTGTAATTATTCTGAGCAAAATAAAAAAATTGATGTAAATTTATTTTTTGATAACTCTGAGATAGCTCTTTCTATTCAAGATAGAGGAAGAGGTATCTCAAAGGCAGATCAAGATAGAATATTTGAGAGATTTTACAGAGTTGATAAAGGAAGGTCTAGAGCACTAGGCGGTACAGGAATTGGTTTATCTATAGTCAAGCATGCTGTAGAAAGAAATAATGGTGATATTCAAGTAAAAAGTAATCTTGGAGAAGGTTCCGAGTTCATAGTTAAATTTTTCAACACATAGTATTTAACGTTAATTTACTTTTAAATATCTTATATTTACCCTCCGTGTAAATATGATTGCTACATTTGAATTATGGATAAATTTATAATTCCTTTTGTTGATGAAATAAAAAACTACGCTCTTGATGGATACTATAAAGAATTTAGCATTAGGACTAAGCCAGATGGATCTGTTGTTACAGATATTGATGTTTTAGTTGAGAAGAAGATAATAAAAATATTAAAAAAAGAATTTCCAGATGATTCAATTCTTGGTGAGGAAACAGGCCTTACAAAAGGTGTAAACGACATTACCTGGATTATTGATCCTATAGATGGGACTAGAGCATTTTCACAACACAAACCTGAATGGGGGGTATTAGTTTCTAGAATTGTGAAAAATGACATTTCCACAGGAATAGTAATTTGTCCCGTTCAAGATATTTACACTGCAGTTCATAATAATGAATTGATAACTTCTTCCTTTGATTATGAGCAAATAGAAATTACTAATAAAGAAAATATTATAATTTCTTGCGAAAGCAATCTTGAACTGTTAGGTAATTTTAAAAATGATAATTTTTTATTTCGTAATAGGAATCAATTCTGTAAAGATATAATATCTATAGGATTTTCTACATTTGATGCAGTCATAACCTCTGCTCCTTTTGCTCACGACAGGCTTGCATATGAACCAATTACAAAATATATTGGTGGAACTGTTAGTGCAATAGATGGCAAACAAATACCAATTTTTGAAGAAGATGTAGTTACGCTCATATGTAAATCTCAAGAAGTTAAAGAGGTTGTAATAAGTAAATTAAAATCACACGATAATTTGCAAGAAGCAGCAAGTTGAATATTAGAATTAAATTTTAAACAAACACTTCCTAATTTATTACGAGTTTTATTTTGTAAAAGTTTACACTATTGGTATGAAAAAGTACCTTCTTGATAGAGAATTGTCATGGTTAAATTTTAATAAAAGGGTTTTAGATTTATCTCAGTCGAAAAGTGTTTCATTAAAAGACAGACTTTTTTTGTATTCTATTACTCATTCAAATTTGGATGAATTTTTTCAAATCAGAATTTCTGGATTAATTGAACAACTAGATATTGGGGAATTTTCTGGGTTTAATGACAATATTTCAATTGATGAATTCAACAATATCTTTGATTCTGCCAGTAAATATATGAAGGATAGAGTTTGTGTTTGGAATGATGAATTAAAAGAGGAATTAAGTGAGTTTGATTTATCAATAAAGACAATGGATCAGCTTACTAAAAGTGAAAAAAACAGACTCAAAGATTATTTCATTAACAATGTAATGCCATCTCTAACACCTTTAGCATCAGATCAAACAAAACCTTTTCCGTATATTTCAGATCTTTCGTTATCTATAGGTATATTCCTAAAAAAAAATAAAAGAAAAGAATTTGTTAGAATCAAAATACCAACGAATCTCGGTGCATATTGCAATGTAAATTTTAATGAGATAGTTTGGATGCATGATCTAGTCATGTATTTTGCTGAGGTTATGTTTACCTCATATCAAATTGAAGAAAAATTTTGGTTTAGGATCACCAGAGACCAGGACTTAGAGTTTAGACAAAGTCTAAAAAAAGATTTTCTAGAGGTTGTTAAAGAAGGGTTAGAGTTTCGACGACAAGGAAAAGTTTCTAGAGTTGAAATACAAAATACAGCCAGTAATTATGCAAGAAATTATTTAAAAAGAAAATTAGAGCTCGATTTAAATTTATTTGTTGACTTGAGTCAACCTTTAACAGCATTTCAGATAAACAGTTTGCAAAATTTAAGAGACTTTCCTACATCATGGAAGCGTCCAACAGGTGAATTTAGTTTTGGTGGAGATGTATTTGATATTCTGAAAAAAAAAGATGTTTTAGTTCAACATCCATATGATTCATTTGAGCAATCTGTAATTAAATTTTTAGAGACTGCTTGTAAGGATACTAAAGTAATCACTATTAAAATGACTCAATACCGAACTGGCAATTCTGCAGAAAATGATGTGATAACTTCTTTACTAGCAACAGCAGCAAGATTAGGAAAACAAGTTGCTGTGCAAATCGAGTTAAGAGCTAGATTTGACGAAGAGAAAAACATAAAAAACGCACAATACCTAGAAGATGCTGGAGTACATGTTACCTATGGAGATCCACAATATAAAGCACATGTAAAAATGATTTTAGTTGTTAGAGAAGAAGAAGAAAATCTTGTTTCTTATATGCATTTTGGTACAGGTAATTATAACTTTGTTACTTCGCAAGGTTATGAAGATATAGGCCTGTTCACTTCTAATGAATCTTTAGGTGAAGATTGTGGATTAATCTTTAACTCACTAACTGCGTATGCTAACAGAGAATTTTCAAATAATATATTGGTAGCACCTGAGAAACTTCAAGATTCAATTATAGATTTAATTAAAGAACAAAAAAAATTAAAGGATGAAGGATATATATTTTTAAAGCTAAATAATATAACAGACCCATTTATTATCGAAGCTCTCAATGATGCATCAAAGGCTGGTGTACAGATTGATATAATTGTTCGTGGTATTTGTTCTTTGAAGCCATCAAGAAATATTAGAATTAAATCAATTCTTGGGCAGTTCTTAGAGCATTCAAGAATTTATTCTTTTGGAAAAGGAGCGAGAAAAAAAATATTTATTGGTTCTGCTGACATGATGCAAAGAAATCTAAGGCATAGAATTGAAATATTAGTACCCATTTTAAATTCAAATATAAAGAAGAAACTTGAAAAAATTATTTTAAAATATCTCAAAACTGACAAATTTTCTTGGTCTTTAGATAAAGAAGGTAATTGGCATTTATCAAATGGTGATTATTCTATACAGGAAGATTTTAATAGATTATGACACTTGAAAATATTATTGTAATTCGTCATGCTCATGCGGGTAAACGTGATCGTTGGTTTGCTGACGATTATTTAAGACCTTTAAGTCATAAAGGCAATCTTCAATCCAATAAATTTGCCAAAAAATTAAAAAATGTCGCTCCTTTATTAATATACTCTTCACCAAGATTAAGGTGTATTGAAACGGTTGGTGTATTAAGTTCAAACTCATCTCAGCCAATTGTTGAGTTGAATCATCTTGATGAAGGCGGCTCAATTAAAAAAGCTTTAAAATTTTGCTTAGATAAAAATATAAAAACTGTAGTACTGTGCACACATGGTGACTTAATGTATCAATTATCACAATATATTAAAGAGAAAAAATTTGATAAAGTTAGTAAGTTGGAAGTACCCAAAGCAGGTTATTGGTGGTTAAAAATTGAAAATAAAAAAATTAAAAAAGCAAAATTATATAAAATTTAGGATTTGATATTAAAAATATAGGAATCATAGATATTGGTGGTAATTCAGCAAGAGTTGTAGTTTTTGATAATGAGATTAATTTAATCAACTCCGAAAAAGTATGGCCACTTTTGGGCAGAGAGATTAATAAACACAACAAGATAAGAAATAAAAAAATAAATAATTTAGTTGACTCTCTTTCATCGATTATCAAATTACAAGAGCAGTCTATTGAAACTCCAATTAATTGGAAGATTGTTGGAACAAGTCCATTTAGAAGAGCATCAAATGGAAAATCTGCATTTAAAAATGTAAGGAAAAGTCTTGATATAAATGGAGAAATTTTATCAAGTCAAGAAGAGGGTAGGCTATCCTATATTGGCGTAAACAGAATCATGCCTGATTCTAATAAGGTTGTAATTGATTTTGGAGGCGGAAGTACTGAATTTACCTATTTTGATAAAAGTTATAATGTTGAAAGTAAAGATTTTGGTACTGCAGACATAAGGAATATAATCGGAAAATATCCTGTTGAAAAACATTTACAAAATATAGGTATGAAATTTTTAGAAAATCAACTTTCAAGATTAAACACCAAAGTTACTGAAAAAAGTATTATTTTTTGTGGTGGTACTGCAAGAAATTTGTATGAATATATAAATAATGGTAAATCTTTAGACAGAAATAATATAATTTCTATCAATTCCTCCTCCCTCTACAAAGCTATAAATGATTTAAGCAAATTAACAATCCAGGAGATAAATGATATAAAATTTATCAATAAGTATAGGGCAGAAGTTCTTCTGTCAGGCCTATTGATTATGAAAGCCATCTTAGAACATTTTGATTTAGTGGAATTTAAAGTTTCACCTTTAGGGTTAAGAGAGGGTGTGGCAACTACCCTAATTTAAAATAACAAGATTGACAAAATGCTAGCAATAGATTGTCACATACGTTCTTAATGTTTTTCATTGTTACTATATTTATTATTATGAAACACGAAAATTATAATTTAATTTTAGATGTAGATTCTTACAAAGTCAGTCACTTTAAACAGTACCCACCTAATACAAAAAAACTTTATGCATATATAGAAGCCAGAAAATTAAACAATCATGAATTAGTTTTTTTTGGGCTTCAAGCATTTATTAAAAAATATTTATTGAACCCAATTACTCAAAACGATATTGATGAAGCTGAAAAATTTCTTACTGAACATATGGGGATTTTTAATCGTACTGATTGGGAATATGTTTTAAAAAAACATGATGGCTATCTTCCAATAGAAATAAAATCAGTGGATGAAGGTACTGTAACAAAAACATCTCTACCTCTACTAGAAATAACAAACACCGATGAAAAACTTCCTTGGCTTGTAACGTATATAGAAACTGCACTTCTTAGATCAATTTGGTATCCCGCAAGTGTTGCAACTATTTCTAGAGAAATTAAAAAAATAATTGCGAGATATTTATCAGAAACTACTGCAAACTTTGAAGAGCAACTGCCGTTCAAGCTTCACGATTTTGGTGCTAGAGGAGTTTCAAGTTATGAATCTTCAAGGATAGGTGGTGCAGCACATTTATTAAATTTTGTCGGTTCAGACACAGTAGAAGGAGCAATGTTTTTAAAAGATTATTATAATGGAACAAATATTTCATTTTCGATACCCGCTTCCGAACACTCAACAATAACTGCCTGGGGCAAAGATTATGAAAACAAAGCACATGAAAATATCATTAATCAATTTTTACTTGAAGGTAAAGTAATCGCTAGCGTTATAGATTCTTACGACACTTTTGAAACTGCATCTAAAACTATATCTAATGAATTAAAAGAAAAGATTATCAATTCAAAAGGAACTTTTGTTGTTCGACCTGATTCTGGAAAGCTTCCAGATACAATAATTGAATTACTCAACACTTTATCTAGCGAGGAAAATTTTGGTTATACATTAAATTCAAAAGGGTATAAAGAACTTCCTTCTTATATAAGAGTGATACAAGGTGATGGAGTAGATAAAAATTCAATTGAAAATATATTATTTTCTATGAAAGAAAATAATTATTCAGCTGCCAATATTACTTTTGGCATGGGAGGAGCCTTGCTACAAAAGCTTGACAGAGACACTTATTCTTTTGCTATGAAAGTTTCAGCAATTCATGATGGAATCACATGGAAAGATGTTTATAAAGAACCATCAAGCGATCAAACAAAAAATTCAAGAAGAGGTCGTTTTGCAATAGTAAAAAATGATGAACTTGAAGTTGTTGATTTAGAAAAACTAAATCAAAATAATTTATTAAAAACCAGATACAAAGATGGAAAATTATATAACGAGACGGATTTAAAAGTAATTAGAAATAAAGTAGAAATTAACTAACGTCCCAAGTACCTAAAGATCGAATAAGCTTATCTAGTTCTCCTTCACCTTTTTGTTCTTTAGCCATTTGAATTTGACCATGAACCTCTTCGGTATAGGTATTTCTCTGGACTTTTCTAAATACACCAAGTGGTGTTGGACCATATGGACCATGAGAAAGTCTTGATAAAGAGAAAGCAATTGATGGGTTCTCCTCATGAATGTTATGAACATAGATTTCAGATTCATCGACATCTTTAGTGTCAACAATTTGCGCAATACCATTTCTAATAACTACAGCTTTATGACCGTCTTCTCCAAAAACTGTTTTCTCGCCATGTACTAAATTTATTCTATTTGCCACTTTTGTCTCTTTATTAGTCAACTGCTCAAAGGCTTTATCATTGAAGACATTACAATTCTGATAAATCTCTACAAAAGCAGAACCTTTATGGTTTTTAGCTTCTTCTAAAATCCCTGCAGTAAGATCTCTATCCATATCAATGGACCTTGCTACAAAAGTTGCTTCAGCACCTAATGCAAGACTCATTGGATTGAGTGGCATCTCTACTGATCCAAAAGGTGATGACTTCGTCTTTTTACCTTCCTCACTGGTAGGAGAGTACTGACCTTTCGTGAGTCCATAAATCTGATTATTGAACATAAGAATTTTAATGTTTACATTTTTACGAAGTGCATGAATTAAGTGGTTTCCTCCAATAGATAGTGCGTCACCATCACCAGAGACTACCCAAACAGATAAATCTGGATTTGATACTGATACACCAGTAGCAACTGCAGGCGCTCTACCATGAATTGAGTGAACACCATATGTGTTCATATAGTATGGGAACCTTGCTGCGCAACCAATTCCAGAAACGAAAACTATTTTCTCTTTTGAAATACCCATCTCAGCCATGAAGTTCTGGACTGACGCAAGGATAGTGTAATCACCGCAACCAGGACACCACTTAACCTCTTGGTCACTTTGCATATCCGTTCTTTTATAGGTAACTGGTATTTTACTCATTTATAATTGCCTCAATTTTATCAGTAAGCTCCTGAGCTGTAAAAGTCTCACCAGAAACTTTATTAATTCCTCGTGCATCAACTAAAAATGCCTCTCGCACTAATTTAAGTAGTTGGCCAGTATTTAGTTCAGGAATAATTACTTTTTTAAATTTAGATATAACTTCAAGTGTGTTGTCTGGGAAAGGATTAAGGTGAACAAAATGTGCACTGGCAACTTTGACACCCTTTTCATTTAACCTATTAACTGCTTGTGTAATTCCTCCATAAGTTGAACCCCAACCAAGCACTAAAGTATCAGCTGATTCATCGCCATGAATTTCTAACTTATCAATATCATTTGCTATGTTAGAAATTTTCCATGCTCTCATATCTGTCATGTATTGGTGGTTTGCAGCGTCATAAGAAACATTTCCTGTTCCCTCTTCTTTCTCAAGGCCACCAACTCTGTATTCAAGACCGGGAGTTCCTGGTAGTGCCCATGGTCTAGCAAACGTATCAACATTTCTTAAGAATGGTAAAAACCCATCCTCTGTATTCAATTTTGTAATAATATTTGTATCTAACTTAGTTAGTGTTTCAATATCTGGAAGGTTCCATGGTTCAGAGCCAGTTGCTACATAGTTATCAGATAATAAAATTACCGGCGTCATATACTTTAACGCAATTCTTGCAGCTTCATAAGCAGCATAAAAAGCATGAGAAGGGGACTTTGCAGCTACAACAGGTAAAGGCGATTCCCCATGTCTTCCATACAAAGCAAACATAAGGTCTGATTGTTCAGGTTTAGTAGGAAGTCCAGTAGAGGGCCCACCTCTTTGTACATTTACAACAACCAATGGCAGCTCAGCAGATAATGCCAATGAGATAGTTTCACTTTTGAGTGCTAATCCAGGACCACTTGTACCAGTAACGGCAAGTTTTCCGGTAAATGAAGCACCAACAGAAGCAGCAGCAGCTGCGATTTCATCTTCTGCTTGAAAAGTAATGACATTAAAGTTTTTATGTTTTGAGAGTTCATGCAAGATATCTGATGCTGGTGTGATGGGATAACTACCATAAAATAAATCGAGATCTGCTTTCTTTGCAGCAGCAATTAATCCCCAGCTCAAACCAATATTTCCATTGATGTTTGTGTACTCACCTGGTGGGAGAGAGGCTTTTTCAACAACGTAGGTATGATGAAATGCTTCAACGGTTATACCAAAGTTATAACCAGTTTTTAATGCTTTAATATTAGCCTTTGCAATCTCTGGAAGTTTACTAAATTTATCATTTATCCAATTTTCAGTATCTTCTAGAGGCCTGTTAAATGTCCATGATATTAAGCCAAGAGCAACCATATTTTTTGATCTCAAAACTGCTCTACCGGGTAAATCAAATTCTTCCAAAGCTTCCTTGGTTAGTTTTTCCATTGGGACTTGAAACACTCTATACCCATCTAATTCACCAGATTCTCTCGGGTCCACTTTATATCCGGCTTTAGTAATATTTTTTTCTTCGAATGCATCTTCATTTAAAATTAACATTCCGTTTGGAGCTAGGTCGTGTAGGTGAGCTTTTAAAGCAGCAGGGTTCATCGCTACTAAGACATCAGGATTATCACCCGGTGTTAAGATATCGAAATCAGCAATTTGAACTTGAAATGAAGATACCCCAGCAATAGTTCCTTGAGGTGCTCTGATCTCAGCAGGGAATGCAGGAAGGGTCGCTAAGTCATTTCCAAACACAGCAGATGTATCGGTAAATCGCGTACCAACTAGCTGCATACCGTCACCTGAGTCACCAGCAAACCGGATGGTTATAGCTGGAATGGATTCAACAGTTTTATTTTCAATACTCATTTTTTTCCTATGATTTATTGTAATCTTTGCGGGGATAATGCAATTTCATTTTGTTGAGTTCCCGCACAAGATTCTACACTTTCTCCAGAACAACACTCCGCTTGATTCAGTCCAAACATGGCACAACTATTATTTATGCAAGCTGCATGTCCGTGGATGTAAGCCATTTCATTCTTACACCAACTACAAAATAAAGAATCACTCATACGCTTTAAACCTCTGATACGGCCAATATCTATATTTTAATTTCCAGCAATCTTTCATTGGAATTGGTCCTAATGTTCTAGAATCACTTGAAGACAGTCTTCTTTGATCACCGAGAACAAATACTTCTTCTTCTCCAAGTGTTTGAGGGATAAAATCATCGGTTAGTGTTTTAGCCCAAATATCATCAATTTGAGAATTGTTAATTAAAACTTTTCCGTTTTCAGAACCTACTGTTTCACCTGGGAGTCCGATTACTCTTTTGACAACATCAATATTTTTTTCATGATTTTTAAATATGACAATATCACCTCTACTCAGGGATTCTTTGTTTTTAATGGCTAATACATAGTCATCAGGAAGCAAAGCTGGACTCATGCTTTCTTCTTTAATTTCGTAGGTTGTAATATTTTTATTATCCCTTTTGAAAAATATATATATCGCGACAAGAAATAAGGTTTTAAAATTGATTAATCTTCCAGCTGTTTTAAACATAAGGTTCTTATCAAATTATAATATATTAAAAAGGAGATTTATGAATTTATTTAAACCGAAAAATGTAGCATATGCACATTGTGATTTGCCTTGTGGAGTTTATGACCCAGCTCAAGCAAGAATAGAAGCAGAATCAGTATTAAACGCAGCTAAAAAATATCAAGAGTCTGACGATGCTAGCTTCAAACAGCGTTGTGTCACTATAAAGGAAGAAAGAGCAGAAGAAGTAAAACACCATCTATGGGTTTTATGGACTGATTATTTCAAGCCTGAACATCTTGATAAATATCCAAATTTACATGATCTCTTCTGGCAGGCAACAAAAAAAGCTGGCGAAGCTAAAAAGACAGAAGACCCAGCAGTAGGAGAGGAATTGTTAGCTCTTATCGATCAAATTGATGAGATGTTTAAAGATTCTAAGTCTTAATCAAACTTTTTAAAGAGGAGTTCGAGTTGTCCTAATTCGACTCCTCTTTTTA
>Ga0213864_10000851_pt1 | contig 13954 bp, 8 predicted proteins | sample PICome_5_FD_160078 | JGI IMG/M metagenome (GOLD analysis project Ga0213864, IMG submission 160078) | Coastal seawater microbial communities near Pivers Island, North Carolina, United States - PICO247 | ecosystem: Environmental > Aquatic > Marine > Coastal | place: USA: North Carolina | collected... | reverse complement strand
ACGCAACGAACACCACCACGACGACGACGACGACGACGACGTGGTTTTCGACGACGGAAGTATCTTTGATGACGAGGAGATGTTGACGCGGTTCGGCGTCGGGGCGCGCGTCAGCGCGTGGACGACAGAGGGAGACGGCGGGCGCAGACCGAGGAGCGTTTGGGATGAGTTCGTAGAAACGCTCGGAGAGGATCGAGCGTTGGAAGCGCAGCGAGGGATTGAGTTTTACGAGAGATTTAAAGATGATGTGGCGATGATGAAACGTTATGGGGTGAATGAGATCGATGTGTCGTTGAGCTGGCCGAGGTTGATGACCGCATCGGGGAGCCCTCGTGAGGATGGCTTTGAGTTTTATGCGAAAATGTTTGAAGCGCTCAAGACGCACGATATTCGGGCGCGGGTGACTTTGTTCGATAAGGACATGCCGGTTTGGGCGTGTGATGAACCGAGACGACCGGATGCGGAGAGGCGTCCGGCTGGAGCGAGCTGCGAAAGCGGATGGTTGAGCAAGGAAACCATTAAGGATTTCGAGCTGTACGCTGACGCCGTGTTTGATCGCTTTGGATCCGAGGTGAAACACTGGATAACGATTAACGAGCCTAGAAAGATTGCCGAGTTGGGTTACGGCACCGGAACCCATGCGCCGGGACGGAAGAGCGTGAAGGAACAACTGCTCGTCGGGCATAATTTGCTCTTGGCGCACGCTCGCATCGCCAAGCTGTACAGAGCAAAGTACTACTCGCAACACGGTGGACAAGTTGCCATTAATTTGAACTGTGCCTGGGTAGAGGCAGCTTCGGGTGTGGACGAAGATAAATGGGCGAGTCAGGATGCGCTCGATGAAGAGGTAGGATGGTTTGCGGCGCCCATCTTTTATGGAGACTACCCGGAGAGCATGCGAATGCGTCACGGGAAATTACTGCCAGTCTTTACAGAGGCTGAGATGAACGACGTCTTGGGGAGCGTCGATTACCTCGCCATCACCTACGAAAACACGCTCAAAGTTCACGCGATTCCAGACGATGCGATCGACTCCCATCTCGGGTTTAGTGGTCGGCCGCAACCGTGGGACTTTCAGGTTGACGCCGAAGATCACAGCCAAGGACTCGCCAAGCTTTTGACTCACTTGACGGATGCGTACGGCGACCCCAAAATCGTCGTAAATAGCCGAGGGATATCGACCACCGAATGGGACAACCTCAGCGGTAACCTGGAGGACACGGCAAGAATCAATTTCATGGATGAAGAGATGAACGCCATCCAACATGCCATTCGTCGCGGCGTCACGGTGCGAGCCTACTTTTACCGTTCCATGTTTGACGCCTTTGAGTGGTCTGACGGAAACACCAAAAAGTTTGGTCTCGTCTACGTTGACCACGACGGCAAGTTTGGCGAACCCATGCGTCGATACCCTCGAAAATCCCTCGAAGCCTTCGCGCATTTCTCCAATACCAATCGCGATTTAGCCACGCTTGGCAAGACGCAAATGCGCTTGCGTACTCGCACTCAAGAGCGACGGTTGACATCTTTCAACATGAAACGCGAGGGTGAGATCATAGCGATTCAAGGCATGGCCGTCATCATCGGTTGCGTGTGCGCCGCGTCATTCGCACTCGGTATCGGCGCCAACAAGGATAGAAGTTTAGCAACATTAGAAGGAGAACGGGCGCCGTTAATGTAACACATTTTCGAGTTGGTTTGTTACTGAAGTACGAAAACACGTGCACTCTACTTTACGACTCGATGCTCCGAGCGACGAGCGCGCGATTGGTCGCAACGGCGATCGCGAACCGCGCGTCGTCGTCCTCCCCTCGCGTGCGATGGACGAAACTGCGTCGCGGTGCGCACGCGGCGGCGAATCGAAAACCAGACTTCAACGTCACGGTTGAAAAACTCGCACCGTATTGTGAACTCATCACGACGACGACGACGACGACGACGACGCAGAGGGAAGAACAACGGCGACCACTGACGCTCGTCATCGGATGGTTTGGTGCGGAACTGCGATACGTGCGAAAGTTGTGCAACTTTTGGCTGGATAGTGGGTGCGATGCGGTGGCGATAGCGCCGCCCAGCGCGGCGACGTTGTTGCCGCCCGTAGCGGACGCATATGGAGAGGTTGTGTTAAAAGCGCTTCGTCGCACGTTGGAAAGGAAGGGTGAGGGACGGGAGGTGGTGATTCACGTTGCATCAAATGGTGGGTTCATTTTTGGCGGGACGCTGTTGCTCAAGGAGAGGCTTGAAGCGGAGAGCTCGACGGACGACGGGAGCGACGACAGGATTTTCTCACGCGTCAAAGGGTGCGTGTTTGATTGCGCTCCAGGAGACCTCAGGCCTGATATCGTGGCTCGAGCGTTCGCTGCGGTTTTAGGCGGGCGTAGCGCGACAAAGGATCCGGCACCCGTGTTCGAAGCGCTGGCGAAGAGCTTGTTGAGTTCATCATTTATCTCTCGGCGTCTCAACGCCATCGACCAAGCGTGGGGCAAGGTCCCAGCGGTTGGGATCGAGGATGTTCGTTGGTTAGACTGTCCTTCGATGTTCATCTATAGCGAAGCGGACGTGCTGATATCGCCGCGTGAGATTGAGGCGTACGCGAAAATTCGTGAGAAGTACGGCGAAGTGACCATGCATCGATTTCTCAATGCGTCACACTGCGAAATTGGCAGGGATCACGCCGCAGACTACGCCAAGCACGTGAAAGATTTCGTAGATGCGACGTTTAGACGGCGGTAGAAATGGAGTATTATGTATTGATACAAGTAGAGTTTAGACTATATTAGACCGCTCATGAAGCACGTCTTTCACATCTTTGATGAATGTCGAGTTTGCCAACATGTCTTCACACGTGACGTGCAATCTAAAGCGCCAGTAATGTTTCGGGTTCGTCGGATCGTTGATTGTTTCATCCAGCGCAGGTCTCTTTGAGTATTCCGCATCGAGCGCTAATAAATCTTGAATTGGAAATATCGCCAAGACGCTCGGACTTTCGACGTGCTGAGTGATGATATTACGCATCACACAGGGCGTGCACGAATCGTCGACGCCAGAACCAAACATCTCGTCGTAGCGTTCTCGTCGTTCAGCATCCTCTTCCCACCAGGCGCGAGTCGTCATGGTATCATGACAAGATGGGGAACAGACGGTCAAGTAATTGTATGTACTGGGGCGACCGAATTCGGCGCTCTCGCCCACTGGCGGCATGCGTTGGATGCGCAACCCCAGTATTCCGAGCTCTGCCATGACTGGCGGCACGCACGTCGGCGTGAAACCGAGGTCTTCGCCGCAAACAAGCATTTCATTCGAACGTAATAGTGCGGGTAGAACTTTTCTCGCTTGTTTCCGCCAGGTACTCGATTGACGACCAAAGTAATAATCGTGTGACATGTCTCGCAGAGCGTCTCTTGTCCACGGTTCAAGTGCGTCGTAGGATGATGTTTCTTCCAAGCCAAACATGGGATAAAAGTGGTCAATGTTTTCTGGATCTACGATCAAACACCTGTTCTGGAAGAAACGCATCAAGCCTGCGCGAACGTTGAGCTGCTCTTCGGCGAAATGTTCGGGGAGATCTTGACGCGGTGCAGTCGCATCAAAAATAGCCTGCTCCGTTTCAAACTCACGCCTAAACTGCCACAAACCTCTCTGCTCATCGCATTCTTGCATGTACCGAAATGCGACTTCTTGAGCTTTATCTCCAAACGTGGCTTCGATTTCGAGCCACTGAATGTACGGTTCAGTCAAACGGTTGATATCCCACAGGCCGCGTCCGAGCAACTCGTCGCGCGTGATCGGCAGAGATGGTCTGAAGCGCCCCATTCGACCCGTTCTCGCAGAAGCTGGAAGTTCCCAGATGCGAAAAAAACCCAAGATGTGGTCGATGCGAATAGCGCTAAAGTACCGTTCAAGGTGCTGCATTCGCGAGCGCCACCAGGCGTAGTCATCTTGCTCCATATTTTCCCAGTTGTAAGTCGGGAACCCCCAATTTTGACCGTTCGCGTCGAATGCATCCGGCGGCGCCCCAGTTGAGGTGTTCATCCGGAACAAGTTTGGATGCATCCAAGTATCGACGCTGCGTTTGTCGACGCCTACCGGTAGATCGCCCTTTAATATTATACCTTTCGTCCGGGCGTATTGCGCCGTGTCATAAAGTTGGACGTGCAAGTTGTACTGGAGGTAGTACCAAAATCGCGTGGATTCGTACAAATCTCCGCCTGGGGCGTCCACTTTATTGAGAACATCCTCAGAAAACGTCGAAAAGACTCCCCAGCGCCAGTGTTCCGAGGTACCGAACAAGTCTCTCAGGACGCAGAAGACACCGTACGGTCGTAACCATTGCTTGTTGCCCTCGTAAAACTTGAGAAACTCTTGTGAACCGAGCACTCTCTCACCGTCTTGATAATACGCCCGCCGTGCAAAAGACAGCTTTTCTTTCACCGTCGCTTCGTAGTCAACCTTTTCCAGATCTAGAGCTACACGAGCAGCCTCAATTTCTGCAGTCAACTCAGGCGTGACGCCAGATAATTCTTGCACGCGCAAGTACATGACGTGCAACGCGTGTACGGATAAGGAAGAGTACGGGTACGAGTCCCACCACGTACCGTACACGCACGTGTCGTTCACTGGCAGCACTTGAAGAACTGACATACCCGTCGCGTGCGCTATATCGACCGCTTGACGAAGGTCCACAAAATCGCCACATCCCACACTCTTTCCCGTTCGCAGAGAAAACACTGGCAGAGCCATGCCGGACCCTTTCCAGGATGCGCGATGCTGAAAGACTCCGTCTCGGTACAAGATACGCGTTTCCGCGGACGATGATACGTAGACATCACACGAGATGCTGTAGGAACACTCTCGCGGATGTCGAGCCTCTTCGACGTCGTCGCCGTCGCCGCGCAGCAAATATGTGTACTTGAACGGCATTTCCGCAGCTGGTACTTCGAATTCGATCGACCAAACCTCGCTTCCCGCTTTTTTAGTCAACGCCACAGCCTTGGCGCGATCATCAGATCCGAGCGCCGAACATGAACCGCTTACGGCGACGTATTGCACGGCGCTCGCGATGCCAGGAGCCGTCACTTCCAGTTTCACGGTAAGCTTCTTATCGCCTTGCGCAGCGGGAACGCGATCACCAACGTGCTCACGCTCGATGAGACTCCCGTTTTTAGCGTATCCTGGCGCCACGACGCGCGCGAACCCGTCGCGTCCGAACACGTGCTCAGCCGTCGCCTTTGAGCACCACGCGTCCACGCACTCCACTCCGCGTTCCGCCGTCGTCATCGCCATCATTGTCGCCAACTCGAGCTTGCGCACCTCCCCATCCCACGCGATGACGTGATTGTGTTCATCCACGACGGCATATCTGTACTCAATCGTCCCTTCATCCGCCACGATGACCTCCCCTCGCCACTCCAACTCGTTCTCTCCCACGTGCGCGCACGACATTCTTATCCCGCCCGAAGGATTCCACTTCCCAAACGACGACGTGGACCCACACACGACCAAATTCTCCCCCCAATTCGTGTAATACCGCGTTCTAAACACCAAGCGCGTCGTTCTCTTCGCCCCACCGCCCGTCGCGGACCCAGGACTCGCGACCGCGTCGTTGCCGCCAAAACCATTGTGCATTCGCATCGGCGTCGTCGATTCCGTCTTCGTCGTCGTCGTTTCCGACAGCGAGAGCGCGCTCATCGCTCGCGTCGCATCCCGCGGTGATCCCTCTGCGGTCGGTTTCGTCCCGAACGTCATTCGAAGATCCGCGCGTCGGCGTGTGACAAGGTTAATCAATCAAGCGCGTCGTCGTCGTCATCAATCACGTTAATCCAAACCGATGTCGATTGACGACGACACCGTTATCAGCTCGACGCGCCACTCGTCGACGCGCGGATCGCGAGTTGAATGAATGGACGACGGCGTCGACGAGGACGATGCCGTCGTCATCGAACGCGCGTTGGCGCCAGATCTATTCCTCGATCTCATCGCGGCGAGGATGGATGCGCGCGCGTTGGCGTGCTTGGCGTGCACGAGTCGATACTTTCGAGAAGTCATCAGCGGCGCCAGTGGTGAGACACACTTTCGACAGCGGTTGCTCCGGACGTGCGGAGGGATCGACGCGACGCTATCGACGAGCGGGCGACGAGCGTTTGAGACGTTTTCGCAGTACGGGCGATTGAAGCGGGGGATGGAGTCTGGTGGGAGGAGACTGACGGGTGAGGAGTGTAGACGGGTGATGGAGAGCTTTGGATGGACGAGGAGTTTGGACGCGTTTGGCGAAAGATGTTCGTCGTCGTCGTCGTCGTACGGAGATGCGCCGATTCGATTAGAGGATTTGATTCTTGGGAAGCCGTGTGTGATGGAGAATGAACGCGCGCGCGAGTGGTTATCGATGGCGATGGCGACGGCGTTGATGAAATCGAAGAGAATGTGCGACAAACTGCGTCAAATGTGGCGCGAGGACGCGGCGTTCGAGCGTCTCGATGACACGAACGCGAGAGCGAAACGGCTTTTTCCTCTGCTGTGGTCAATGTTAAACGCGCGTTCGACGCCGTTCAAAACGTCTTGGTTCAAGCAGAACGCGTCATGGGTCGGACCCATCGAAGTCCGACACGACACGTCTTATTGCGAGTTGGCGCGGAAGAGCGAGCTGTCGTACGCGACGCTGGAGCTGAGTCACCTCGCCTTTGTATTCTTATACATTCTTAGAGTGAGCGATACAGAGTACGAAGATCCCTCGTACGCGTTCCCATGGCTGGAACCAGACTTTACGTCTCGAGTTTCTCGCGGTCCGCATCCCTTGGGCGGTCGGCCAAATACCAATCCTGATCGAATGGCGCGAATGAAAGTCGACCCAAGCCACATGTCCTTGGTGGGGCGGTGGAAAGGCGTATCAATGTCGCACAAAGGCTTCAGAAGGACGTTTGATAGGCATCAAAACCGTTTGAGCGGCGACGCGTTCGATTCGCCTTTTGTGGACTTTCCCTGCGATCCCGAATCCGACTTGGTCTTCAAGCTCACCCTCGTCGGCAAAGACCCCGCACCGGGAACGCTCCAACGAATGGTCGTAAGCGAAGAACTAAGCTACGCTCGCACCGACGCGTCCGTTGAATACACTGACAGCGGCGAAACCATCAATGGGTACTACGTCGACGGATTGGGCTCTTGCATCGTTCGCGGCGTCGTATTTGACACCGACTCTGGTCATCGCCGAATCATCCTTCGCGGCACGTACGACCGAAACCACGAATTTGGCTGTCATATTTGTCTCGTCGGTTCCATCTCACCCCTCGGCATCGCCGGCTTCGTCGCGACAAACGCAGCGATTCCACCAAACACTTTTTCCACTGGAGATTACGCCCGTCTCAAGCGCGAATGCCTCGAGCCCAATCGCACGTTTATGATGTGGCCAAACTGAGCCTCATCGACGCGCGAGTCCATCGCATCGCGAACGACGGAAAGGATTTCACACATACCGTAGATAGATACACACCGTACAGTAGATAGATGGCGTAGAATTTATTCATTTTCATTTTCATCCACGCAGACCCGGGACGGAGGAGCGATTCAAAGGAGAGAACAAACAAAAACAAAAACACTCTCGTTCGATGATGTCATCAACACAAAAAGTGCACGAAAAGTCAAACGCGTCGTCATTGTCATTCACGCGCACCCACGCCCGGGATACAACCGCACACGAGCACGATATCGATCGACACGCACGCGATGCGCGCGACGTCTGTGTCGTCGTGTCGACGCGTCGCCGCGCTCGGACTTCGTTCCCTTCGTTCCCGCGTCGCGTCGACGTCGAACGGCGCACCCGTGAGTGCGACTGGCGGCGGCGCCCACCGATTCCTCCCGGTCGGGAACCCGCGACGTGAAGTGGTGACGAGCGCGAAAACAGAACGAGGGGTGAAGGATGATGAAAGTGATGATGTCTTTGGGACGGATGAAGCGCTGAGCGCGAGGGAGATGGAACGGTTGGATCGGGAAGGGGCGGCGTTCGCGAGCGCGTGGGCGAGCGAACTCGCGAGTTCTGTTGAGGATGCGAGAAGGTTGGAAAAGAAACTGTTTAACGACGACAGGGATGACGAGGACGATATCGTGTCGGCGTCGAATGTTGTTGATGAGGATGAGGGATCGATGCTTGGTGACGTCGGTGGGAAGAAGAAGAGCGCGAGGGCGGATGCGAGAGGACGTAGAAAGACGCGAAGGGACTGGAGCAAGGTGCCAGACGCGTCGTTACCGCGGGTCGCCATCGTTGGAAGGCCAAACGTGGGGAAGAGCGCGTTGTTTAACCGATTGACGGGGACGAAGAGAGCGATTGTGTACGATGAACCGGGGGTGACGCGGGATCGAATGTACGTGAGGTCGTATTGGGGCGAACACGAGTTTATGATGGTGGACACGGGTGGGTTGGAAAACCTGCCAGCGAATCCAGAAGGGGCGCCTTCGACGGATAGAATCGGTGGCGTGGAGATTCTTCCGGGGATGATTGAGGCGCAAGCGGCGGAGGCTGTGAAAGAGGCGGCGGTGTTGGTGTTTGTCGTCGATGGACAGGCGGGTTTGACGGCGGCAGATATGGACATTTATGCATGGTTGCGACGAACACAGTCGCACAAGCCGCTGCATCTCGCTGTGAACAAGTGCGAGAGCACAACCAAGGGAGAGGAGCTCGTCTACGATTTCTATTCTCTCGGTGACGTTACTCCGATCGGTGTGTCGGCAATCAGTGGTACCGGTACCGGTGAGCTTCTCGATAACATGTGTTCGACGCTCCCACCGCCGCCTCAAGACGCGGAACAGCGTATTGAAGACGAGGAGGAGGAAATTCCGGTGACTGTCGCAATCATCGGTAGACCGAACGTCGGGAAGAGTTCTCTCTTGAATGGTCTCGCGGGTGAGGCGAGATCAATCGTGAGTAACTTTTCGGGTACGACTCGAGATAGCATTGATACTGAAGTCGTCGACAAGTACAATGACAGAAAGTTTACGCTCATCGATACGGCAGGTATCCGTCGCCGAACTCAGGTCAAGTCTGGTACCGATGGCGCCGAAAAACTCAGCGTCGGTCGCGCTTTGCAAGCCATGAAGCGAGCCGACGTCGTCGTTCTCGTCATTGACGGCACCGAGGGACCGAGTCAACAAGACTTTGTGCTCGCCGAGCGCGCGACGCAAGAGGGGTGCGCAATTGTTCTCTGCATCAATAAATGGGATTTGGTTGACAAGGACACGTACACGATGAACAAGTACACGGATGACATGCGCTTAAAACTTCGTGTTTTCGAATACGCCGAGATTGTGTACACATCCGCGCTCACGGGACAGAGAATCCAAAAGATTTTAGACGCCGCGCACGTGGCGAGCGTCAATCACCGCAAGAGACTCACGACCGCCACGCTCAACTCGGTGGTTCAAGAGGCGACGCTCTGGAAGCTTCCACCATCGCGTAACAGCCGAAAAGGGAAGATTTACTACATCACGCAGGCATCCATTCGTCCTCCAACCTTTGTCTTCTTCGTGAATGACCCCAAGCTCTTTCCAGAGACGTACAGGAGATACATGGAGCGTCAACTTCGGGAAAACATTGGCTTTCCGGGCACCCCCATTCGCTTGCTCTGGCGGGGAAAAGGCGTCGAAAAGATGAACAAGTGAAGTGATACGACGCGTCGGGTTAGGTAACAACACACATGCAGTAGTAGTTTGATTGTTAATAATTTTGCACTAAGTAAAACGTATGTATTACAACAGCCAGCCAGCTGACAAAGTCGGTTTAGAAGAGCGCTCGCCCATCCCGAGCGGTTCCTCCTCAGATGACTAACAAAGCAATCACCACCAAGGTACCAATGGTGAGCAACACTCTCGATAACAACAGCTGATTCGCCTGCGCCAAGGTTAAATCGTCCCCCACGCGTAACCCAAGGAGCGCTGCCAAGCCTCGACTCGCTGGTTCCAACGCCGCCAACACGTCGCTTCCCGAACGTCGATGATGCGCCGATCGCGGCTTCCTCCTAAACCTCGATGCCCTTCCATCATCATCACCACCGTCTTCTCCGTGCCCATACAGCGGAATCAACGCGTCCTCCGTCACTTCCGCCTTACACACCGGACACGCCACGCACTGGGCGCCGCGGGCGCCCTCCAGCCATCTGTGAATGCACGCCCAACAGTACAAGTGTCCACACCGCGTCACCACCGGGTCCTGCGCGGTATCAAAGCATACATTACACTCGTACCGATCATTTCCACGCGTCGTCTTTGTCGTCGTCAGTCGACCCTTCCTCATCGACCCGTCGTCCGCGTGATCCTCGCTCGCTCTCCATTGCCCCCCCAGCGTTTGCGTCCGGCGCGTTCGCGTCGAATACCCCGAAACATCCTCCCCCTCCTCCTCGCACTCGTCATCCATCAACGCATCTTCCTTCAACACCGTTCTCGTCGACGACGTCGGTGTTCTCTTTCCCCGACCACTCGTCGGTGCGTCGTCAGCTTTCACGAGACGAGCGTCAGCGTCAGCATCGGCATCGGCATCGTGTTGACGACGAGTCGATCCCGCGCGACGCACGTCCTCGAGTCCACCCGTCGACGCGCTCCGTCGTCGCGTCGTCGTCGTCGGTGCCTTTGTCATCGTCCTCCCCCTCGGTTCGCGATCGTTCGCAGAGAAGAATCCGCCCGTCGGGTCGCGAGCTTCAACCCAACGCGATTCGATCGTCCGAACTGTGACGCGCGTCACTCGACTTCACTCCTTCACAGTCGATGCCGATGACGTCGTGTTTGACGAGCGGAAACGCGGTCGTTCGGGAACACGGAACGCGCCGGTGTCGTCTTCGTCGTCGCGCGACGATGTCGTCGTCGATGGGGACGCGACGACGAGCGTCACGCGACGCCGGTCGCGTGTCCACGACGCCGCCCGGGTGTCCTCGGCAGTCTCGTGTTCGGACGATGGATGACGACGGCGGCGGCGGCGGCGCGCGCGGTCGAGCTGTGACGCGCGCGGTCGGGGTGGTGGTGGACGGTGATGCGGGAAGAAAACGCAGTGGGGATGGGCGAGACGATGGGGAACGACGGTCGGGGTACCGGTTCGTTGTCGTCGCGCTCGTGGCGCTCGCGCTCATGTTGTGCAACGCGGATAGGGTCATCATGTCCGTGGCGAGCGTTCCCTTGGCGACGGCGAATGGATGGGGTGAACGCGCGATTGGATTGGTGCAGAGTTCTTTTTTGTGGGGATACGCGCTGACGCCGCTCGTGGGCGGGGTTTTGGCGGATAGGTACGGCGGGAAGGTGGTGCTCGGTTTCGGTATTTTGGTGTGGTCGTTGGCGACTTTGGCGACGCCGTTCGCGGCCGCGGGGGGGAGTTTAGGGCTGCTGCTCGTGACGCGCGCGGTGATGGGATTGGGCGAAGGCGTGGCGCTGCCGTGCATGAACAACGTCATCTCCAGATGGGTGCCGAAGAGCGAGCGTTCGCGCGCCGTCGCGGCGTCGATGGGCGGATTTCAGAGCGGTTCCATGATTGGTTTGCTCGCTGCCCCGGCGCTTCTGGCTGCCGGTGGGATCCCCGGCCCTTTCGTTCTCTTCGGTGCGCTTGGATTGGTGTGGGCCGTCGTTTGGAACTTTGCGTCGTCGACGTATCCGGCTGAGTGCTCCATGGTGAACGAAAAGGAGCTCGCGTACATTGTCGAAAATCCGGGCGGCGCGCTCACCAGACGAGACGAAAAGAACGAGCAGGGCGAGCAGGCTAAGAGAGCACCGCCACCGTTTAAACTCTTGTTGTCCAAATCTCCTACGTGGGCGTGCATCATCGCCAATTTCGTCAACAACTGGGGTTTTTTCATCCTCTTGGCTTGGATGCCCTTGTACTTTAAGCAAGTCGTCGGCCTCAACTTGAGAGAAGCGGCGTGGTTCAGCGCTCTACCGTGGGCAACCATGGCGGCAAGTGGCATCGTCGCCGGTACTCTGGCGGATAATTTGATCAATTCTCGCGGATGGTCCGTCACTGCGACCCGGAAGCTCATTCAAGGAGTCGGATTCATCGGCCCGGCTTTGTGTCTCGTCGCGCTCGCTGCTTTCGGAGCGAGCGCGGGTGCACAGACGGCTGTCACCCTGCTCACCGTCGCGGTCGGTTGGACCGCATTCACTCAGGCGGGCTTTCTCGTCAACTTTCAAGAAATTGGTCCGCGCTACGCGGGCGTTTTACACGGCATGGCGAACACCGCCGGGAGCATCGCAGGCATGGTGGGAACGTACGTCGTCGGGTGCGTGCTCGAAGCCACGGGCGGGAACTGGAGCGCCGTTCTCCTCGTCACGTCGTGCGTTTACCTCATCGGTGCCGCAACCTGGCTCGCGTGGTCCACGGGCGAGCGCGTTTTCGATTAGGCTTATAGCTAGTCGCGTGATGTAACTCTGAATTATTATTTTTTAAAAATAAAAATGGCGGTTTTTCGTCAGTTGGTTGTGTTTTCAAACACGCATATTCATTCGTTCAAGCGGAGCAATCTTTGTAGAGTGGTGGTGTTGAATGAACACCATGTATTTTGGTTGGCACGCGTGAGGAGGATCCCCGCGGGTGATTTTTTTGTTTTTTATCTATGCTAAAAGTAGCGTGTAGCCGCGTAAATAATTTACGCGCGCTCACCGCGGATGCGGCGGGCGAGTTGCACGTCCTTCGGCATGATGGTGACACGCTTGGCGTGGATGGCGCACAAGTTGGTGTCTTCGAAGAGGCCGACGAGGTAGGCTTCGGAGGCTTCTTGGAGGGCGAGGACCGCGGAGGATTGGAATCGCAAGTCGGTCTTGAAATCTTGGGCGATTTCACGGACGAGGCGTTGGAACGGGAGCTTGCGGATCAAAAGTTCGGTGGACTTTTGGTACTTGCGGATTTCCCGGAGCGCAACGGTACCCGGGCGGTAGCGGTGCGGCTTCTTGACGCCGCCGGTCGCCGGGGCGGACTTGCGAGCAGCCTTGGTGGCGAGTTGCTTACGCGGGGCCTTGCCACCGGTAGACTTACGAGCAGTTTGCTTGGTACGAGCCATTGTTTCGTGTTATGGAATGACGCACAGGACGTGCGTTTCCCCCGGTTCACGCGCGTTTCGGCTGAGGCGAATTGAGGCGTCGCGTCACGGGATTTCACGGTTCACAAACCACAAATGATCATTTTTAACCACGGTGTATTTTTGAATCAACATGATTTCCTCTTTGTGTAATTGTGACGATATCTCACGATTCCTGATTCATAAATTGGAAAAGGTTGGAAATGATGGCAATTAAAAAATTACACACAGTTGAAAACGCGTAAGTCCGGTTCACGACCCATCAAGGCGCCCCTTCGAGAACGCCTCAGCCGACTCGCACGAAGCGCCCGTTCACAGCCGCTTCGGCTTCCGGCCGAGTCGTCATTACTCGACACAGTAAACTCACAGTTAATCATGTCTGGCAGAGGAAAGGGTGGTAAGGGCCTTGGTAAGGGCGGCGCTAAGCGTCACCGCAAGGTTCTCCGCGATAACATTCAAGGCATCACGAAGCCGGCGATCCGCCGTCTCGCACGCCGTGGTGGTGTCAAGCGCATCTCTGGTCTCATCTACGAAGAGACCCGCGGTGTCCTCAAGGTGTTCCTCGAGAACGTGATCCGTGATGCGGTCACCTACACCGAGCACGCCCGCAGAAAGACCGTCACCGCCATGGATGTCGTCTACGCGCTCAAGCGCCAAGGCCGCACCTTGTACGGTTTCGGCGGCTAAATCTCTTCCCCCCAAGCGGAAGCGAGATAGCAACAAACCAAACAAGAAAAAACAAAAAAAATCCACTGGCACTTACCAGGTGCCGGTCGGCAAACCACATATGGTGTTCATTCAACACCACCACTACAAAGATTTTGCCACTCTTTCACACGTAAATCCCGCACCGCCTCGTCGACGTCTCGTGCGCGCCGCGACGCCTGATCGAGAAGTTCAGTTTTGTAACCGTCTTCACT
>Ga0213864_10000850_pt1 | contig 13958 bp, 18 predicted proteins | sample PICome_5_FD_160078 | JGI IMG/M metagenome (GOLD analysis project Ga0213864, IMG submission 160078) | Coastal seawater microbial communities near Pivers Island, North Carolina, United States - PICO247 | ecosystem: Environmental > Aquatic > Marine > Coastal | place: USA: North Carolina... | reverse complement strand
TCATGGACAACGCATCCTCGTTTGCCACCGGCATTCAAATCTTACCCATATTCGACCTTGTGTATGTTCAAAATGATGGGGTTAGCTTCGGGATGTTCGGGGGCATGCCTTGGTGGGGACTGTCGGCTTTTTACAGCCGTTTTTAGGATACGTGCTTTTGAAATGGACGGCGCGTATCGACAGTGCAACTGCCGCCGCAGTTGCCGCGCACTACGGATCGATAAGCATAGTAACCTTTGCCACGGCTGCGCCTGACGAACGTCAATTGTTTTAGCTGTTCATCGATTGTATTGCCTGTTTCCGCCCGGTGTTTGATCAGGTTTAGGCAGGAGATTGGTACGTTAGTAATACCGGATGGTTTCGATATTTACTCCGGTCTTTTTTGACACCTCATCAATGGCATAACCCTTGTCATTCATTACTAATGACCCCTTCAAAAAACTTCTTACATCTGTAGTTAATACAGATCGTAGACTAATAATCTTTAGCTATTACACAGCTAATCTTTAATGTGTTAAGTAAATGCTAAAATAAAATAACAACAATAACAACACCTCTTTAACCCTTTTTTTGAAATGATCTATTTCATCAATCCCATGGGGTATAAAATTCCAGGATATGGTACCTAAAAACTCATAACCTTCTTCTTGATGTAACTAAGGTCTGGATGGGCATACCTAAGAAGCATTGACTGAGTTTTGTGACCACTAATAGAAGCCGCTTCTGGAATAGTTAACCCTCGCTCTATGAACCGTGATATAGCCTCATGCCTTAAATCATGGAAGTGAAGATCAATTAAACCAGATCTCTTTATTAACCTCTTCCATGCGTTTTGAAGTGATGAGTGACTTGCGTTAAATACTGCCTCACCTAGTCTTGGTAGCAATTTAAGGATTGATAAGGCTTTGTTTGACAGGGGAACTACCCTATCCTCTCCGTTCTTGGTGTCCCTAACCTTGAGTAGGCGACTATCTAAATCGACATCACACCACATTAACTTAACAAGCTCTCCCTGTCGCAATCCTGTTTCTATGGCAATCAGTATCAACGGCTTAAGGTAAGTCACTTTTGTATATCTTAAAGCATGCATCAAGGCGTTGATATCATCCTTTCCTACACGCCTATCCCGTGGTTTGTTAAGCTTAGGCTTGGATACTAGATCAACAGGATTAGTTGGCAGGTAATAACCCCACTCCAGTCTTGCAAACTCAAGACAATGCCTTATTAAGGCCAAGTCATATCTGGTTGTTCTTGCACCATCAGCAAGTCTTGAGTATTTATAACTCGATATAATCGCAGAGTTTAAATTACTTAAACTAACTCCTGATATAGGCCTCTTAAGTAGGGCCTTAATCCTCCATGCCTCCTTATCATGGCTCTTTTTATGAGGGGTAACTTCTTTTAAGTAACGTTTAAGTAAATCTCCTAATGTTACAGATTTATCAACACAGCCTGTAAGTCCTTGATCTAACTCTCGCTCAATCATAACTGCCCACCTTTGGGCATCTTTTTTTATATTAAATGTTTTAGATTGTAATGGTTGTCCGTGCTTCCTTACTCTAACAAACCACTTATCATTTCTCTTAATTATAGAAGCCATAACATAACCTCACTGGATCAATAGTGGATCAAGTGGTTACATTTGATGAATATGGAGAAACGTAAGATTAAAAACTTGTATTATTATCAAGAACTTAAGTTGGTCGGGGCGGAGAGATTCGAACTCCCGACCCTCTGGTCCCAAACCAGATGCGCTACCAGGCTGCGCTACGCCCCGAACATCTCGATTTATACTTTAGAAATTATCAAAAGCAAGCTTTACTTTCATTTTGATATAAAATTTTATCACAAATTTAAATAACCACAATTAAGCTTGTCCCCTTTTTTAATTTGATGTTGATTTGCTCCAAGCTCAAGTACAAACATTGCTTTAATTTTGCTATAAATTATATCCTCACTGAAGGCTTTTGCTTTTTTATGTATTTCTATTACTTGTCCTTCTTTGTCTAAAAAAAACAAATCAAGATCAAAATTTGTATTTTTCATCCAAAAAGTTCTTTTTTGAGAATTTTTCCAAATAAATAACATTCCTGAGTTAGGAGTAATAGACTCTCTATTCATTAAGCCATAATTTCTCTTCTCAGACGTGTCTGCAACATCTAAAAAAAACATAGTTTTATTTTTTTCATTTATTTTGATTTCGCATACAATTTCTTCAAAAACAATTGCTTTAGCATTGGAATATTTAGGTAAAAAGAAAATAATTAGGAAATATCCTAATATTAATTTAATGAAATTAAGTTTCATATTTTTTTCATACTTTTGACATTCCTTACTAAAGATATAACCTCATCACTTATTGTATTATATTTACTTTTATCACGCCAAGAACTAATCCATTCTTCAGGAATACCGTTTTTTACTCTATTATTATTCCACTTTAATGATTTTAAAAACTCACGACATTTCTGATTAATATCCATATCTAAAAAATTAACTTTATCATTCATTATAACCCAATTTCCTGCCCAAGCTTTTGCTGTCAAATACGGGTTGTACCCCCCTCCTCCTAATATAAGAGACTTTTCACAAATAGATAACAAATCATGTACAGCCTTCCAATAAGCATTAATAGACAAACTTATTCTTGATTGAGGGTCACCGCGCAACATATCTGCACCTGCTTGTATAATCAAAAGATCAGGGTTTAGTACTTTACTGTAAGGAACTATGAAATCATTAATTAAAAAATTCATATCTTCTTCATTAAAATATTCAGAAACAGGGAAATTTAATAAGTTATTAATTTTACAATCTTCTATCGAACCAGTAAAAGGCCATCTTTTTTCCTCATGTATTGATATAATATTAACTGTTTCATCATTAGAGAAAACATCCTGAACACCATCACAATGATGAGCATCTATATCTACATATAATATCTTCTTAAACCCTAACTCCTTAGCTTTTAAGATTGAGAGAACGCAATCATTAAGAAAACAAAAACCGTAGGCCTGAGATTTTCTTCCATGGTGTGTTCCTCCAGAAATATTTAAAATTCTGTTGGCTTTTTTAGCAGCAATACTCTCAATTGCTGTGATGGACGCTTTAGCAGCAGTGGCAGGTCTGGAAAAAACTTCTTTAAAAATTGGATTGTTACCAATACCAATATTATATTTAATCTTCATTTCTTGAGGAAGCGTTTGTTTTTCTTCTGCTTCTTTTAGAGCGAGGACATAGTCAACATCATGGAACTTTATCAATTCCTCAATATGGGCAGGACTATGCTTTACTATTTGCTTATCATCAATCCATCCCATCATCTTAATAAGCTCTACACTTGGCCACACACGGTCCATATCTAATGGATGGCCTTCTCCATACCTAGAACCTCTAAAAACATCACTTGTGTATAATAAATTCTGCATTGTAGTTTTTTCTAATATATATATCTATTATATAAACGTAAATTTAATAGGTTAGTATGATCAGGGGTATATTCATAGCATCAACGTTTTTTTTGATATGGGAAATCTGTTGTGTCTTTTTCAATTTACCTCCATTCATGTTACCACGCCCTTCAATGATTTTTATTTCAATTTACAATAACTGGGAAGAGCTCTTAAGACATACTGCTTACACTCTTACAGAAATTTTAGTTTCAATTTTTATTGGTACAGTAATAGGAATAACAACGGCACTAATTATTTCATCCTCACAAAAATTAAAGAGATGGGTTATGCCAATATTGCTTGCCAGTCAGTCAATTCCAGTATTTGCATTAGCTCCCCTACTGATTTTATGGCTTGGGTACGGTATGAGTAGCAAAATAGTTATAGGGGTATTAATTGTTTTTTTTCCAATCACATCTAATTTTACTGACGCATTAAATAAAGTCCCCCAAGAACTAATTGACGCTGGCAAAACATTAAATTTTACAAAAACTCAATTATTTTGGAAAATAAAAATCCCATCATCATTACCAGGATTATGTTCTGGCATTAGAGTAGCAGCTTGCTTTGCACCAATTGGGGCAGTAGTAGGAGAATGGATAGGTGGAAGTACTGGACTAGGCTCATTTATGATCTATAGCAATGCCAGACTTCAAACTGATAATATGTTTGCAGCCCTAATTATTCTTATTTTTGTAACAATTTCTATTTATAAAATTACAGATTTAATATTGAGCAAGTATGTATGGTGGAAATAAATTAAATCATTGATTTTTGAATAAAAGAATTATAAAAATTTTCTTAGCCGGGGGTGCAGGACATTTGTCTAGCTGAGAATTAACCCTTATAACCTGATCTGGTTAAAACCAGCGGAGGGAGACGCATAATGAATATAATATTCAAAATATTTACTACATCTTTTCTTTTACTCACTTCCAGTCTTGTTTACGCAAAAACTGATAAAATCACCGTTGGTTTAGATTGGTTTATAAACCCTGACCATGCACCACTGATAATCGCAGAACAAAGGGGTTATTTTAAAGAACAAGGCCTTGATGTTGAGATGATAGAACCGGCTGATCCTAATGACCCTCCAAAACTTGTTGCTGCTGGAAAATTAGACTTGGCAATTTCATATCAACCCCAACTCCACATTCAAGTTGATCAAGGTTTACCTGTAGTTAGAGTTGGAACTCTTGTAAGTGTTCCATTAAACTCACTTGTTGTATTAGAAAATGGCCCCATCAAGTCAATTTCGGATCTTAAAGGTAAAAAAATTGGCTTTTCCGTTGGAGGTTTTGAAGAAGCTTTACTTTCTGGAATGTTAGAAAAATATAATATTAAAATGACTGATGTAGATTTGGTTAATATTAATTTTTCATTATCACCATCACTAATAGCAAAAAAAGTTGATGCTGTTATTGGAGCATTCAGAAATTTTGAACTTAATCAGATGGATATAGTTAATCATCCTGGAAAAGCATTCTATCCAGAAGAACATGGGGTACCTTCATATGAAGAACTTATCTACATTTCTAATATTAAAAACAGGAAAAACCCAGTTTTTGATAAATTCTTTAAGGCTATTCAAAAAGCTACGCTAACGATTATTAATGACCCAGAAACAACTTGGAAAGATTTTTCTACTTACCGTAAAGGTCTTGATGATGAGTTAAACAAAAGGGCTTTTAAAGATACGTTAAGCAGATTTACTCTTAGGCCACAAGCACACGATTTAAAAACATATGAACAGTTTGCAAAATTTCTAAAAGAAAAAGGAATTATCAAAAAAAATATCAAGACAATAACTTTTGCAAAACCATAATAGTGTAAACTTATATTGATATTAGTCTTTTTTTATTTAAAATATTTGGATGAAATTTTTTAATAAAATAAAGTTTGGATTTCCAATTAAATGAAGTCACTAATCCTTTTTCTTATTTTACTCAGCTTATGGCTGTTAATGTCAGGACATTATACATTTTTAATCATTTCCTTAGGTATTTTGTCTTGTGCATTTTGTGTATTCGTAGCTAATAGAGCAAAACTTATAGATGACGAAGGTTTACCTTTATTTTTTTTACCTAGGTTATTGAATTATTTAATATGGCTATTTAAAGAAATATTAATATCTAACCTAAATACAGCGAAAGCAATAATTACAAACAATATAGAACCTGAAACATTTACCGTAAAAGCATCCCAAACAACTGATGTAGCTAAAGTTACTTATGCTAATTCTATAACTCTAACTCCCGGAACAGTAACCACAAAAATAAAAAATAATTCCTTTGAAGTTCATGCCCTTAATACAGATTTTGGCAAAGACGTTAGAAGCAATGAAATGGATAAGAAAGTAAAATTGTTAGAGGGAGAGCAATAATGTTCTTGGCAGCTCTAATAGCGTGTGCAATTTCTTCAATACTAGTATTAGTAAGAATAATATTAGGAAAAACAACATATGACAGGATTTTAGCAGTTAATAGCCTTGGAACTATAATTGTTTTAGGGATTGCCCTACATGGGTTCTTTATGAATAGGCCAGAATTTTTAGATATTGCAATTGTTTATGCCCTAATCAATTTCATTGGGACAATTGCCATATTAAAACTTTTTAGCACTGGTTCGCTAAAAGGAAATGAAAAATAATGGAATTGTTTATAGATTTACTAACAGGGTTATGTTTTTTTCTAGGGTCTCTTTCTATAATTATAGGTGCGTGTGGATTAATAAAACTACCAGATGTTTTTGCCAGAATACATGCAGCAGGCATGATTGATACTGGAGGCACTGCCTTTTTTATTCTTGGAATGATTTTACAATCAGGCTGGTCATTAATTACGATTAAACTAATATTAATTGGAATTTTTATTTTTTTTACGAGTCCAGTGACTAGCCATGTTACTGCCAACCTTGCAAGGGAGAAAGGAATAATCCCCGTTGGTAAAAAAATTGGAAAGTTATTATGATTTCAGAATTAATAATAAACGCCTTTTTAGTTTCAATTATGCTGGGAATTGGAATTGCTCTTTTGAAATCCAGGTCTGTAATTTATACAGTACTTTTAACAAGCGCTTACTCATTAGTAGCTGCGCTGATGTTTATCTCTTTAGATGCTGTTGATGTCGCCTTTACTGAAGCATCTGTAGGAGCTGGAATATCGACAATTTTATTCCTGGCAGCTATGGCATTTTTGCCAAGGGAAGAGGAAAAAAATGTTACTTCTCAAGTTTTCCCAGCTATTGTTTGCTTGGTTCTTGGTGGTATCTTAATATGGTGCAGTTATGACCTACCTCAAATTGGACTCGCCTCATCCCCTATACATCAACATATTGCTCCAGAATATATTGCAGGATCGAGAAATGATATTGGAATACCAAATATTGTCACTTCAGTTTTAGCTAGTTATCGTGGCTATGATACTTTTGGAGAAACTATAGTTGTATTCACCGCTGGAATAGCTGTCTTAGCAATTTTAAAAAATAATAAGAAAGAGGTAAAAAAATTAAAATCTAAAAAGAAGGTTTTAGATAATGGATAAAAACCCAATATTAAGAATTGCAACAAAAATTCTTTTTGCTCCAATAATTTTATTTGGTTTATATGTCCAATTTCATGGAGACTTTGGTCCAGGTGGAGGTTTCCAAGCAGGGGTAATCTTTGCAAGCGCATTCATACTTTACGCAATTGTGTTTGGTCTAGAAAAAGGCAAAGAACTTTTTCCTTTAAATATCAATTTATTCTTACTTGCATTAGGTGGCATCTTGTATGGAGGTGTTGGTATTGCATCTATGTTATTAGGTGAAGAATTTTTATCCTACAATGTGTTAGGAACCTCAAACCAGGCTGGTCAACATATTGGAATATTATTAGTTGAATTTGGCGTTGGACTAACCGTTTCAAATGTTATGATTGCATTATTTTATGCTTTTGCAGATTTTAAAAGGTCAGGAGAAACAAAATGATTTCTTCTTCTCTCGGTGTTTGGAATTATTGGGTAGTATTCTTATTAATGATGATAGGACTTTTCTTAGTAATAGGAAGAAAGAATTTATTAAAAAAAATTGTGGGTTTAACTATTTTCCAGACTTCTGTGTTTCTTCTTTATATTACATTTGGCAAAATACAAGGTGGCACTGCTCCAATTTTAAATAATATTAACGACACAATTTACTCTAATCCATTACCACATGTTCTCATTCTCACTGCTATTGTCGTGGGTGTTGCAACAACAGCCCTAGGTTTGTCATTAGTTTTAAGAATAAATTCTGAATATGGAAGCATAGAAGAGGATGATATATCAGCTCAAGATTTAGTTGATTATCATGAACTAATAGAAACAAATAAAAACGTAAGCGCAAAATTTAAAAAATGACAGATATTATAATTAAAAACTTGCCTATTTTAGTAGTCATCTGTCCTTTAATGATGTCTCTCATTGTAGTGCTTATTCCATATAATTTTCTAAGCTGGGTAATTACGCTCTCTACAACTTTTATTACCTTTATATTTTCACTGCTTTTATATCAAGAAGTCTATTTACATACTTCAATTTCATACGCCCTGGGTAATTGGGCCCCTCCTCTAGGTATTGAGTATGTAATAGATAAAGTATCGATTGTTCCTATTATAATAATTTCTCTAATTAGTTTTATAACAACAATTTTTTCCTCCAAGATAATGCCTGCTGAAATAAATAGCTCATCTATTTCAAAGGTTTATAGCCTGTGGTTATTAGCTATAGCAGGATTAATAGGTTTAGTAACTACAGGTGACGCGTTTAACCTTTTTGTCTTTTTAGAAATTTCTTCGCTTGCTTCGGTAGCCTTAGTCGCAATGGGAGGACAAAAAGATAAGCAAGGTTTAGTTGCAGCTTATAATTATCTTGTTCTAGGTGCTGTTGGTGCAACCCTTTATGTAATTGGTGTGGGTTTGTTATACGGAATTACCGGAACGCTAAATCTTGCTGACCTGTCAAAACGTATTGCTGAAATCAATGATAATAAAGCGCTTATAGCTGGATTTGGCTTTATGATTATTGGAATTATGGTTAAGGCAGCTGTATTTCCACTTCATATATGGCTTCCTAGAGCTTATGCCTATGCTCCTTCTGCAGTATCTGTTTTACTAGCAGCGACAGCTACAAAAGCTTCTCTGTATATATTAGCAAGAATTTTATTTTCTGTTTTTGACATTTCAGATACTTTAATAATTAACACACTACAATATGTCATTCTTCCCTTATCAATATTAGCTATGTTTGCGGGCACAATTATGGCTATCTTTGAAAAAGACATTAAGAGGTTATTAGCACATTCATCAATTGCTCAAATAGGATATATTACACTCGCCTTTGCTATTGGCACTAAGGCAAGTGTTGCAGCTGGATTTATTCATTTATTTAATCATGCCCTTATTAAAGGTGCCTTGTTTATGGCAATTACTTCTATGAGTTTTTATATCAATAAAAGAATTACAATAAATAATTTATCCGGTCTTGGCAGAGAAATGCCAATAACTTTTGTTTGTTTTGTAATATGCTCACTCAGTCTCGCAGGTATCCCATTAACTGCTGGCTTTATATCTAAATTATATATTATTAAAGCATCAATTAGTGCAGATGGTATTTGGATAGCAATGCTTATCTTAGCTAGTTCTGCTTTATCAGTCGTATATTTATGGAAAATGATAGAAGCATTATGGTTTCATGAAGGGCCCAAAAATCTTTTAATAAAAGAAAATTCACTTGTTTATATTCCCTTACTAATAATTACATTTTTAAACATATATTTCGGCCTCGATGCATCGTTAGTAGTCAATAGTAGTTTTGAAGCATCAGAACAATTGCTTGGAGCACGAAAATGATCTCCTTGGAAACTTATATTTTAATAACTATTTTATCTCCCTTAATAGTATTTTTAGTAACGCCTCTCCTATCAAGAAATCCAAACCTAAGAGACTTACTTGGTCCGCTAGGTGGAGTAATTAGTTCCTATGGGGCTATTGAAATAATGAATGCAGTCTTGGAAGGAAAAATACCTAAACTTGATGTTCTAGATATAGCTGATGGGATTAAGATTGGCTTTGAAGTTACTCCTTTAGGAGCAATATTTGGATTGGTTGCATCAGTTCTTTGGATTTTTGCTGCTATTTATTCGGTTGGATATATGCGCGGCAATCAAGAAAAAAATCAAACAAGATTTTATACATTTTATGCAATGGCTGTTCATGCAGCTTTATGCATAGCCTACTCTGGCGATCTTTTAACATTATTTATATTTTATGAAGTATTGACATTTTCTACATATCCCCTAGTTGCGCATAAACAAAATGAACTAGCGCAAAAGGCTGGACGCCTTTATATGTCTATACTAGTTGGTTCTTCAGTTATTTTCTTACTTCCTGCCATTATATGTGTTTGGGTTCTAACCGGTTCCCTTGATATGTCTAAAAATGGAGTTTTAGAAGGAAATCTTAACCCTGAATATGCCCCATATTTACTTGCAATGTTTGCCTTTGGCATTGGTAAAGCCGCGCTTATTCCAATACATAAATGGTTGCCTGCAGCCATGGTTGCCCCTACTCCTGTCTCAGCCTTACTCCATGCTGTAGCAGTTGTAAAAGCCGGTGTTTTCACGATGTTATTGATATTAACAAATGTTTTTGGGATTGATTTCTTATCTAAAACAGGGGCATCAACCTGGTTAATTTGGTTAGCTTCTTTTACATTACTAATTACGAGTATTATAGCTATTTATAAAGATGATATTAAAGCTAGATTAGCCTACTCTACAATTAGCCAATTGTCTTATATCACATTAGGTGGAGCATTAGCTTCTGCAATGGCTACTCAAGGTGCTGTTTTACATATAGTTACTCATGCTGCTGGAAAGATAACTTTGTTCTTTGTCGCAGGTGCCATTTATGTTGGTGCAAAAATGTCTAAAATTTCTGAATTAAATGGTCACGGTAAATCTATGCCTCTAATATTTTTAGCCTTTTTTATAGGGTCATTGTCTATCATTGGTGTGCCACCAATGGCAGGGTCATGGAGCAAGTTTTTTTTAATGCTGGGTGCTGCTGAAAGTGGTCATTTGTTTGTTTTAGTTGTTTTTTCTATCTCAACAATTTTGAATGCTTATTACTTAATGGAAATCCCTGCTAGAGCTTTTTTTCTTAAAAAAGATCGTGATATTAAAGTTAAAATGCCAACACTCATAACTATTCCTATTATATGCACATGTTTTCTAACTATAATTTTATTTTTTGCTATGGAACCCTTTCAAAAACTAACCTCAATAATGGTAAACTAACAATGAAGTCATTAATTAAAAAGTTTGGTAAAATAAATTCTAGTGTTCTTGGTTTATGTATTTTATTTTTAATTCTAGAATTAATTGGGCACAGGCACGGTGAAACCTCTATAGAGGACATAATTTTTTTCCCTGCTTTTTTTGGCTTCTTATCATGTATAGTAATTTTCAAAATAGGTGTAAGTTTAAGATCATTTCTTATGAAAGATGAGGATTATTATGATAGATAGTTTTCCTCCAGGATTTATAATGGTCATAGGGGCATTATTAATCCCCTTCTTACCTCATATAATTAGACAAATATACATGCTGGTATTAGTCTTATTTTCTGTATATCCCTTAACGCTTGGAATGGGAACACATTCAACTGTAAATATTTTTGATTTTGAATTTATATTATTTCAGTCTGACTCTTTAAGCCTACCTTTTGCTATTATTTTTCATATAGCAGCAGTACTAAACATAATTTATGGTGCACACGAAAAAGATTGGAAACAGCATACTGCTATTATGAGTTATAGTGGTGCTGCGATTGCAGCCGTTCATGCGGGAGATCTTTTTACCTTATTTGTTTGGTGGGAAGCGACTGCTTTTACCTCAGTGTTTTTGATACTAGCTAGCAAGACTAATCGTTCTTATAGGTCCGCTTTTAGATACATAATTATTCAAGTCACTTCAGGAATGTTTCTGCTAGCTGGCGCTTTAATTTTACTTAATAATGAAGGTAATGCACTATTCACAAAATTTGATATTAATTCGCTTTACGGACAATTCATATTTATAGCATTCGGAATTAAAGCAGCATTTCCTCTTTTAAATGGATGGCTTCAAGACTCATACCCAGAAGCATCAGAAATTGGTACAGTTGCGCTTTCAACCTTTACTACAAAATTGGCTATTTATTGTTTTGCTAAATCTTTTGCTGGTACTGAAATATTAATTGCTATTGGAGCAATAATGACATTTTATCCAATATTTTTTGCAGTTATCGAAAATGATTTAAGAAGAGTTTTAACTTACAGCTTAAATAATCAACTAGGTTTTATGATAGTCGCAATCGGAATTGGAACAGAATTAGCTATCAATGGAGCAGTTGCTCATGCATTCGCCCACATTTTATATAAAGGATTACTTTTCATGGGTATGGGAGCTGTTCTTTACAGAGTTGGAACCTGTAAAGCTTCGGAGCTAGGTGGCTTATTCAAATATATGCCAATTACAGCAATATGCACAATTATTGGAGCTATTTCAATTTCAGCATTTCCTTTATTTAGTGGCTTTGTTGCAAAATCTTTAATCATGTCAGCGCTTGGTAAGGAAGGATTAATATTAGTATATTTTATGCTTCTATTTGCTTCAGCAGGTGTACTACATCACTCTGGTATTAAAATACCCTTTTTCGCATTTTTTGCGCATGATAGTGGAATTAAAACTAAAGAAGCGCCAATTAACATGATTATTGCTATGGTAATTGCCTCAGCTTTATGTATCTTAATTGGGATATTTCCATCAATCTTTTATTCGATATTACCATACCAGATCAACTACGAACCTTATGATTTCAGTCACGTTGTTGGACAATTACAACTTTTAACATTTGCGGCTTTTGCATTTATATGTTTATGGCATTTTAAAATCTACCCACCAGAATTAAATTCAACAGTTCTCAACAGTGACTGGATTTACAGAAAAATGCTTCCTGGTGTCATTGTCCCATTAATTGATTTAGTATCAAAATTAAATGTAATTTTAGGTAAAAATATTACAAATTTTTCTATTAAAACTAAATCATATCTGGCAACTTTAATGACAACTGACAGAGTTTCTGACCGAGAAGTTGGTAAAGACGGATTTATTATTATTCAAATTTTCACGATTTTTTTAATTTTTATTTTGATATCTCAAATTTTTAAATTCTTTTAAATTTATAATGTAGTTATTTTGTTAAAAGTTATGTTATTAATTTTATATTTATAAGGTAAATCAATTGATAATGATTTATCATTCCATTATAAATTAAAAAAAATTTTAACTTGAGGAAAGCAAGATGAAAAAAGACAAAAAAGATTTACCAGCTGGTGTTCCTGAAGAAAATGTGTATGAGGATACTCATGTCTTGTTATATGTTTTTTATGCAATAGCTGCTGCCAGTGTTGTTTTACTAATGGTTAACCAATAATTGAGCGAATTATCAATATACCAAGAAAAAATACTTAGCCTTGCCGCTGAAAATAAAAAAAGTAGCGCAATAGAAGATTTTAATAGATCTTACGAAATGAAAAACCCGATGTGTGGTGATGAGGTTAAAGTTCGCATTAAACTTTTAAATAATCAAATTGAAAATATTTCAGCAATAGTAAGAGGTTGTGCTCTTTGTGAAGCTTCGGCTGGCCTTACAGTAAAATTATTTAAAAAAAATGAGATGCCAAAATCAGATTTTATCGCTGATTTTTTAAATTGGCTGGGTGATAAAAATCAAAATTTATCAAAATCCCTTCCAGAAGATATAGAAATTTTTACACCTATAAGAGATATTAAAAATAGGCATAAATGCATATCAATGCCGTTTGAAGCTGCAGTTTTGTGTATTAAAGAGGATTTATAAAAAACTTAATCAGGTTTAACAGAGTGTTTACCAAACCAAATTATGGCTCCTACTAGTACTATTGGATATATTATTAGTAAAATAATACCTACATCTGGATTCATTTTTATAGCCTCTTTTATATTCTTTCTTAATAAGTATGTTTTATTAAAAAAAATCAAAAATTACTAGTACCTATATATTTTTTTTTGTTAAGTAATTATTATTAAAATTTTTAGGAAGTTAAATGAGTACAAGAGAAGTAATGGAATATGATGTTGTTGTTGTAGGGGCAGGTCCTTCAGGGCTTAGCGCTGCTATCAAACTAAAACAACTAAGTAAAAAAAATAATAAAGATATTTCAGTTTGTGTTATAGAAAAAGGATCAGAGGTTGGAGCACATATAGTTTCAGGAGCTGTTATTGAAACTAAAGCACTTGATGAGCTTATACCAGACTGGAAATCAAAAAACAGTCCGTTGAAAACAGAAGCTAAAGATGACTCATTTCTCTTTCTTACTGAAACTAAATCATACAAATTACCAACACCTCCTCAAATGCACAATAAAGGCAATTACATTATTAGCTTGAGTGACTTTACAAAATGGTT
>Ga0213864_10000848_pt1 | contig 13988 bp, 14 predicted proteins | sample PICome_5_FD_160078 | JGI IMG/M metagenome (GOLD analysis project Ga0213864, IMG submission 160078) | Coastal seawater microbial communities near Pivers Island, North Carolina, United States - PICO247 | ecosystem: Environmental > Aquatic > Marine > Coastal | place: USA: North Carolina... | reverse complement strand
GGACCTCTACACTTTTACTACCTTTGGCGCGTCGATGCCCGCAAAGATAAGAGTAAGGTCCACAACTATTCATGTCAAAGGTAAGTCACAGTCACAGGTAAGACCCACCCTTATCTTTGAGGCCATTGACCGCGCCAAAGGTAGTAAAAGTGTAGGACCTCTACACTTTTACTACCTGCATTGTCACTTTGATTTTGTTGTGCTCATAAAATATTTGGCAAGGTCCAAGCAACTTCGAGAAAGTCTCGCGCCAAGTATTCCCGGCGCTCTGCTGCTCACAATCACAAGCACATAACACACGCAACATAAAGACTTTACAACCGTATTGCAACCAATAGCACATAAATTTACTCGATTGGTATATACACCATTAACTATGTCATCAGAGGCAAAATGGCTAGCAGTCCGGAAGGCGCGTCTAGCTGCTGCTAAATCACAAGTATCTTCAGTGTCCAAACATGTGCAAGAGCTCGAAGAAATAATTGCAGAGCAGGAAGAAATAATTGCAAAAATCAGAAAGAACGCCCTATCTCAACTTAAAATGGCTCAGGAGGAAGCCAAGGAGGCCGAGGCAATGTTGAAGGATACAGAGAAACGGTATAATCACACCTAAAGTAAGACTCACCCATCTATGGCCACGTGGAAGTTGTTGGTATTGTTTGTAGAACGTAGAAGTACCTATCTTAAATTCCCGCCCTGCTCACAAAACAAGCAACACACAAGCAGGTGATTCCTAAAACGCAACATATAGACAAACTAATGCAACCGCACATAAATTTACTCGATTGGTATATAGACACCATTAACTATGTCATCAGAGGGTAGCCATTTTGATATCCAAGCAGCCCGGAAGGCGCGTCTAGCTGCTGCCAAATCACAACTATCTTCAGTGTCCAAACATGTGCAAGAGCTCGAAGAAATAATTGCAAAAATCAGAGAGAACGCCCTATATCAACTTAAAATCGCTCAGGAGGAAGCCAAGGAGGCCGAGGCAATGTTGAAGGATGCAGAGAAACGGTAATCACACCTAAAGTAAGATCAACTCTTTTCTTCTGTTTGTAATTGTAACGAATTAACGTGATTACTTTCTCCTGTAGTTTCTATCAATCACACCAGATGATACTCTAGATAAGATTATTCTCCTTTGTGATTTACAATAATCACACTAAAGAGAGATCATTCTTCTCTTCTGTATGTAACTAATCGAGTTTGAGGAGAGCTCATAAAATCAAAAAAGAGCAATAAACAATAACAACTCTCACTATCATGCCTACACTTCGATATGTTGGGTCTGCTACAACTGATCATACATCATCAGCCGCAGCCAGTGGTGCATCTTGTAGAATTCAGACGTCGGATAAGACGTCAGGCAATAGAAACCATCGTGGTTGGTGGATTACGAAGTCTAATAGTCAACTTGTTGTAGATGTACCAACGAACAAATCCAATCAAAAAGAACAACATTATACAATCACCGTCTCTGTACCTCCAGCATACGAAGAAGATGACGATGAAGGGGATGAAGTTCAAGATCTGCTTCATATATCCAAGATCCAAAAGATAGATGATCTTCATCAAAATTTGGGAACAACTATTGGTAATTGCATCATTTGTTGGGACAAGCCTTGCAATTGTTCATTCTGTCCATGTGGTCACGTCGCAACTTGTTACAACTGTGCAGTGATGTTATATGTAACCAGTGATGGATGCCCTGTCTGCCGTCAGTACGTTACGAATATCCAGAAAATATACTTGAGTTGTCAGAAGTCGGGAGTAGTTGACGGAAGTCTCCACTAACTAAAACCTTCAGTTGGTGAAAGTACAGTATGTAACCATAATATTGTTTAGTTTTAGATCTATAAACAACTTCACTTTATTATTACTCTTTCTCTCTATTTATTAGTACCCTATTTTGGTACGATGTAGATAGAGATTGATCTCACTAATCTCTTTAGCCTTTTTGGATACGAATAGTATCTCTTCTCTTTGTGGTCATAAAATTTTCATATGCATACGTATACATACAACATAGTACAGACAGACGATCGCACAAGGGTTCTTACTGTTGATACCAATACTGACTACTTCTAAACTTTTTACATTCTCTACAACTACAACAAAAAAAGAACAAAGTGAATGTTCTCATAAAAAAGTAATGATGCAATCTACAACTGCAATTGAAACAACTCATCATATGGAGACATCATATGCATTCCAATTCGAGTCATATTATGCAAATGATAATCGTACAATGCCTTATGTTTGGTCTACTCACCGTCATGCTGGTCATTTCTGTAGGGGAGTTCCATCAAACCTACAGCTTTTTACTTTACATGAAATCGATCTTGTATTAAAACTGCCAACCAATCTTACGGATGAAGATGAAAACTATTGTTTTCTTGTAACTGTAACGTCATTGAAGGATGGACAGGTTGCTTTCATTTCACAGCTAGACTGGATTGAGGAAGAAGCACTACCCTTGTATGATCCTATGCAATACAGCAAAACGTTCGGGTATGTATTCGTTGATGAAGAGGATCCAAAAATGGGTTACATTCCTCCCTCTACTGATATGCCTAATCTTTGGTCCTCGGTGGGTCGTCACGTTGGTAAAAGTCGTCCCGAGGGAGAGTTACACGAAATTGACCTCGTATTAGGATTGCCAATTAACCAAACGGATGAAGATAAACACCATTGTTTTATTCTAACTGTGACGTCACGAAAGGATGGAGAAGAAGAAAGGATATTCATTGAGGAGGTACACCACTGGCCAGAGGACGCACCATCACCACCATCCGTGGCTGAGGTTAGGGGACGTCTTAGCTGCTTCTGCAAATCCCGTGAGGAACATTACAAGCTGTGCGGGATGGATAGGTTGCTTGCTGTGACGATTTGATCAAAGTTTATTGATGTTTTATTTTGACCATTCTGTTGAAGATAGGCTTGAAGAACTATCGTAACTATCTCGATTAGAGTTTCGATAGCCTATCAAAGCGCGCTGGATGATTATGTTGTTGAGTAGACCCCTCTTAGTTTGTTGATAATAGGATATAGAAGTAATAACTTGTGATGCAGAGATGTTCTGCTAATTGTTGTTGTACTCTCATAGAGCTGAGATACCTTTTTGGTTTCATCTTATACTTCGACTACGTACCAAAGAGTCCAACTTTGGTCCGAAGAGGTGGAATATTCGTTTTAATGAAATGGTATCACGCGTGTACCAGTCCATCAAGAGTCAAATATATGTTATATAGAAAAGATAAGGTAGGTTTCAATATTAAGACAGGATGATATTTGACTAGATATAACTCATTTGTCACCAAGCCACACAAGATTACCATCGTGTGATTTGAAACTAATCATCATCATGATGTTTTCGTCTCCTATTGAGATACCTACGAGAGCAATCCCAGTATATACTCTACAAATTTCAAGAATACATGATGATCCTGTCTCTTGTAGCCTTAATGAGATACGACACAGATGTATTGTCAACATTGTGATGTCTCTTTCAATATAAGATACAAGGGACACAAAGATAGCAAACATAGAATTGTGTGCAACAATATAAGAGGTGTCAAGATTGCACAATGATATGTTACCAAGATTGGGCAATCACAGATACAGCAATGTATTACACAATGATGTTACCAAGATTGGCATGGGCAATCACGGAGTTGATGTCAATTTTACAAAGTATGAAAAAACATCACTCTCTTCATCATCCTCTCATAAAAAAAGAAATCAAACATGGAGAAGAGCTATTATTCAAGAATTTCACTACAAGCCAGATTGCCTATGCTTGGTTTATTACTTGATTGTAGTGATAATAAGATCAAAGTATTAGACACATGCTGCACGAAGATACCTGATACACAACAAGTAGTATCTTCTATATACGAATGTTACAACGGAGTTAGCAAAAAGGGTTATCATAGCGAAATAGATAATGAGGTAGAACTATTCTTGTATAGAGTAGCCTCTGCTGGCACGGAAGGAGGTGAAACAGTACCAGCTTGGTTCGTCAATTTACAAAATAGACAAAGGAAAGCAGTAAACCTTCGAGTAGTACACAACGATGATGATTATTATAGGTTTGAAGAGTGGATAATTCGTCACCGCAAAGCATTCAATTATGATTTAACGGATCGAGACGGTATTAAATCGTTTGCAAATGAGATGGAACTTACACTTCAGGAAGATATTGATACGACACCAATATTCACGTTGTATGATGAGTTAGTACATCAATACCAAGCAAAATATCCCTTTAGGGGTTCGCCAATCAACAAAAACGTATTACCATTTACCGCATTTTACGCGATGGAATGTAGCACAGTGGATTTCGTTAATGAAGAAAAATATGAAAGTGGATCATTAACGGGACATTCATTAAACCAATTCGATCTACAATTAGTGGATGATGATGGAACAGTGAAGAGTATAGATAAAGTGTACAACGATATGACAACTTCGTCAACATCCAAATTGAAACAAATTGTTACTATCAACTTTGTCGTGCCCAACCCTGGAATAAAAATGAATAGTGCAATCGAGTGTTGCAGGCAAGAATCATTGAGTTTCTTGTGGAAAGCTGAACAAAGCTTAGTAACGTCTACGTGCGTAGAAGAATTGGAAAGATTTGCCAGACGATTATTTGAATGGACAGATTCTGATCAAGCAAGGCACACAATAGTATCTAGCAATGAGAACAGAGGTGATGCATGGACTGCTGATACCTCTCCTCCGATCTTTCGTACTAAGGAGTGGGAAGCATACATTGCTGATCCAACATTTGAGAAAATGAAAGCGTTCGCAGAGAGTATCGCCCGAATAGAGGGGGCATTGCCTCCATACTATTTGACAGTGGGTAATTCAGTGAAAGATGCAGAACTTTACAATTTGAAGAGAATGGATCCTGTAGAGATCAACCATCTCACTTATGTGCCCATGATAGCAAGAGTTATACTAGAAACTTGGCATGGTAGTTCGTGGCTGGATAATCGTTTGGTATGGCAACGCTCCGTTGAATTCCTCCTCCACTATTATTGTACAACAACATCAATAACATTCAACAAAAGGGAAGGCCCTCCAGCTAGCAACCCCTATAGGGTAGTTGCCAATATATACAAAAGTACGGATTACCCATTGACAACAATTTTAGCCATCATGTATATGTTCGATACAGCATTAGCATTACGCTGCGAAGAAGAGTTGGTACAATGTCTGACTATGGCTGTAATCGAATCATCAGCAAGGGATCGTCATTATCATTTTACCTCGTTTGGTAAGTAGCAATCAAACTTATGAAATGAATAACTTTCATGTATCAGCAGTAACACTAACATTTTCACGTTGGTCCTCAGCACGTTCACTTCTACAATTGAACAACTTAGCGGGGTTACTAACAAAATTTTTGCATGATAACATGCTACTCCCAAAAAATAAGCGCTATTCTCGAGCATGCAAAGGAATCATACAACTCTCAATACGGTTCCTACTGATGCAAGATTTCATGACGTTTGTACAAGTCTTCTCGCTCGATCCTCAACTGGATGATAGACGTAAGGACATTGAAAAGTACTCTCAGCTAAAGTACACCATTGATTATGTGGTATATAAAAAGCATCAGTTATGTCCTAAGGTAAAGCGTATCAACAAATTCTTCCAAGCGGCGAGAGAATCGATTAATAATGCAACATACCCAGAGGTTCATGGTCTATATGGCATGGAAATGGTGTCTCCTACAAATAATCGTTCATCCATGGTATTGGATCTCTTCCTACTATATTATTCGGCATACGTACTAACCAATCTTACTCGTGAAGAAAATAAAGATGGAGGTAGAAGTATCCTCAGACGATATCTTCACGATAGCGGAGGTAAAAACATACGAGATAGGTGTGCATTCTCTGACAGCAAGGACTCACTAATATTACATGCATTAGATGACTGGAATGATTTTGCTTTTAACTCAACAATCATGTCAATGACTCAAATGGGATTAGTTATGTTCCAAACAAATTACTCGTCACTCCCAGCAGAGTTGCAAGAACGTATTAGTTATAATCTTGCGGAAAATTTCATTGAGTTAGATCTAAATTTTTACAGACACCACAATAATACACATCTTACTCATGAACCAACACAAGATACTGCATCAACTCAACCTATACAACAACAAGATACTGCATCAACTCAACCTATACAACAGCAAGATACTGCATCAACTCAACCTATACAACAGCAAGATACTGCATCAACTCAACCTCTACAACAGCAAGATACTGCATCAACTCAACCTATACAACAACAAAACGAAGAACAGTATACACCCGCACAACAACAAATTGGCGTTGCATTATCTCAACCTCCTCAACAGGACAACGCTGATCAAACTCAACATACTCAACAACAAGTCTTGTTACTTCCAAATCAAAGCATTGATACAACTAATGAAAATAATAACAACGCCATTTTTGATGCGGATAGTAATAGTCATAACGTTCGTGAACAGGCAGCTGATGATGATTTGTCAATTGATCTTCGTATAGAAGAGAAGGATGATGATTCTTTTTCGGATATGGTCGAAGAGAATGATGCTGCGACAACTCAACCTATCCAACAACAAAATGCAGTGTCAGTCACGAATGAACCGTTTGCTGGGTTAGACAAATTGGAAGAACTACCTCCGGCTGATGTTACAGACTTCATACAACAACAACCGCCGCCACCTGTCCCTCCTTTAACTTCTGGCCGACATCTTCAACAGTCACATTCTAAAGTTTCATCTGCCTCTGCATCCACTCTTCCCACCCAAAATCCACCACCTATCCTTCAAGAAGAACATCTCAAAACACCTCCCGAGTACATCATTCAACAACAAAAGCTAACAACTCAAGCAACTAACAATAATAATATACCAAACATTGTCGAAATAGATCAGGGAAATCATCGCCAAAATCATCACCATACTAACCCCAGTTGTTACATACTAAATACGTACAATCTTGTGGATGAGTATAGAGACGCGCTTAAGAACATGATGAAAAAGGATGCTAACATTAACGAACAAATCAGAACGAATCTTCTAGGCGAACGTTTGTGCTACTACTTGATGGGGTTGTTTGATATTTCTGGTAAGAGTAATGTTTGTTTGTGCAATCTATAACTCTTGGTCCTCATCCACATTGTTGCTTCTTTTCAGACAATTCTGATAACAATGAGGGTGTAGTTGGAGGAGACGAGGAAAGAGGAGATACCAACAGAAATGAAAATGTACCTCTACGATGTCCACAGTGCACAAGTATTTTGAACAAAGATTATCTGTGCACATTCTGCACACAAAATGAGGAAGAGTCGATCGACGACAGTCAAAGAATGGATTACACAACCGTGACAAACAATGATGGAGATGAGGATATGGATTCTTGCTCGTTGACTACCAATAATCGCAACTTGCTTTATCAGCCAGAAGTCAAAAATTGGACCGTTGATACTTTTGAAAAAATGAAACAGGATGCAAATATACTCTTGTCTATCAGTCACAAGGGATTGACTATTGATACTGACATGGACCGCCAAATAAGTGGAATTGAAGGTCTACTGCATTTGCATGATTTGCCACCGCGTACACATAATTGACAATGTTGGTTCGACCATGTTTGACAGATAGAACAGGGTGGCTATAGCTGAAACAACTTATCAGGAAGAATGAAACAATCAGCTATATATTGTTTGCTTTGAAGCTTTGATCTGTTTGCTTATAACCTGTAGTAAAGATATGAATTTGGATTGAAAAATCATTTCACCTATCTATATGTCTCATAAAATAAGAAATAGTATGGCAAGAACTAAAGCAAATCCCAAGAAACGGGCCAATCTTCAACAAGTGAGCAAAACGAATGCTCCTAAACAGGAACAAGTGAAACTTAAGAGCAAACCATTTCGGTATAGACCAGGAACTGTAGCATTAAGGGAAATTCGACGATACCAAAAGAGTACAGATCTACTCATTCCTAAGGCAAGCTTCCAGAGGTATGTACGAGAAATTGCGCAGAAGAAACCAGCCACAAAAAACTACCGATGGCAGTCGTTAGCTCTACTAGCATTACAAGAAGCAGCTGAAAACTATACAGTCGGCTTACTTGAAGATGCTCAAATGTGTGCCATCCATGGAAAGCGAATCACTATCCAGGCAAGGGATATTCTACTAGCTCGTCGCATTCGAGGAGAAGTACCAAAACCACGGGATGACTATCAGGAGGGTGTAGTTGGAGGAGACGAGGAAAGAGGAGATAGGGATGACTTCGATAAAAAGAAGCACTCTAAGTTGTTAAAACGCTAAAGAGTCAAAGGAATAAGGGTTTGTATTGATTGCAGTGTTAACAAGTTGGTTGTATATTTTGCTGAAATGGCTTGTATTGAGTAGAGTATAATTCTAATCTATTGCAACATTTTAATCTTATCTATTTTGACTTATGTTATTTCTTATGTGAGTGTTTCAATATGTGAGTGAGTAATCTTGTTTCTTGTCACATCTTTGTCACATCAAACATGTTGCACTTGGTACTTGAACTTACTAACTCTTTTTATCTATTCCTGCGTTGGTGATCATATGACTCACAGTTGAATCGATCAAGACAGAACAATTAGCTCATAAAATTCATAAATGATATTCAACAACTACTTGAAATTAAGTATTGCATAAAAAGGAGCATAAAAAATGACCAGTAGACGCTCGCCCAGGCAGTTACGGCGTATCCAATACTACAATAGTAGTAGTAGTAGTGATGACGATAAGAGTGATAACGAAAGAAGTCACAGAAACAACAATACGACTCAGCAATTATCTTATACATTGCCCAATCCTCGGCATGAAACTCCGGCAGGACAACCACTTCCTAATGATGGAAACATCTCAATTTTTTACCTTATACAGCGCAAGATAAGAGGGGAGTACCGCTGGGGACAATGGTACCACAATTGCTCGCCCACCAAAGTAATCCAATTCACCCCATACTCTCAGCACAATGGTATATGCAATGCACAATATCACCATACTCTATATAAGAACTGTCCTTATCGTTCCTTTGGAGTAAACCCAAATACTCTTGAGTGGGGTCCTTATTCAAGCTATCTGGCTCAAGATGACTTTGCACGTATGGGAAGTCAAGTTGAATGGAAAGCTGGAGTTGATACATGGGATCAAGAAGTTGATAATGCCAATGAAAGTGCCAATGTTAACAGAAGAAGTAGCACTACAAACAATGACACCCATCAAGACAATAACAATGCACATGGAGACAGCGTAAGCGGCAATACTCATGAAAGATCCAACAACAATGATGCTAATGCCAGACAAGGCAATTATCAATCAAACACCAATGGTAATGAACCAAGTCATGATTCTGATGGCAGTGATAGTCATGACAGTATAGGTGCTTGGGTGTACAATAATAGGCAAAGTGCCAATAGAAATGAAAGTGAAAATTGACTTTGGCAGTGATCATAGTAATGAGCTAAAACCTACTGATGACTGCAATGACATATGATTACATGATGCTGACAGACGATGACTGATTGATTAACTGACTGACTCGACTGACTGACTACTGACTGACATTAATTGATTAATTGATTAATTGACTCGATAGATTTCAAAGCATCTTTCTCTATTGAGCTCATAAAAAAACTAGCTATGCATTCGCAACAACTCAATGGTCACCACTCTTCAACAATGTCAAATACCAATACACAGACAGAAAAAACAGAACCACCTACACCCTCAACTCCAATACTACTTTCCTCTTCTACTTCTGAAACAAGACTTCATCAAATGGTAAAGTTGGTTGACGATGAAGATATAGAACTGTATTCTTTACGGTTGTTATTGGATCATGTTCGAGGACCTAGAAGTTATGAAGACTTAAGAACGGTAAATGGAGTCCAACATGAAACATTCCAAGAAGCCGCAATAGCCCGTAACCTGGTAAAGAAAGACGAAGTATGGATTGAATGTATGAAGGAGATAATTGATTATGTGAGCTCTGTTGAATTCTGCTGTAAATTAATGGAGGACTTTGACATCACTGAAACTCCAAGTGTTAAAGCTCTGCCAGTTCATTTACCAAAAGAGCAAAAGGATGCTAACAAAAGAAACAGGACTACAAACACGAATGACAATGAACACTAAGTTCTAATTCTGATGACTGTGGATAGTGATAACTGAGTTCTGACTGATGACTGATGATGAATAACTGACTGACTGACTGATGATGACTGATTGATTAACTGACTTACCGACTAACTGACTGACTGAGCTATTGTACTACTATGATATCACTTAATAGAAATTAAAGTGAAAATTGTCTTATATTTCAACACATCTTTCTCTATTGAGCTCATAAAAAAACTAGCTATGCAATCGCAACAACTCAATAGTCACCACTCCTTAACGTTGTCAAATACTAATACACAGACAGAAGAAACAGAACCACCACCTGCTGCAACATTACTTTCCTCTTCTACTTCTGAATCAAGACTCCATCAACTAACATTATTGACTGTCGAAGAATATCAATCACGAGGTAGCCATCACATACACATCATTGTGAAATAAAAGACTTTATGTCATGAATCTTCATACTCAACCAGCATCTTCTGATCTTCTATCTGTTATGCAGATAGGTGAAATATTTCAAGGGGTGACAAGTTTTCTTAAGCCCACTGAGCTTTACAACTTAACCAACACCTGTCACACCATGCATGACAATCATTACCTTGATGTAACAACTGTTGTCAAGGTAGCACTATTCAATGGCAACAAATGGACCAGAACTACAATTGAAAATATCTACCATCAACTTCTATCAAATGCCATATTTATGCCATCCATCCACCGGCTATTGCTCCTGACCGTTATCAAAAGTTGCGAGTTCTGTGGAAATAACAAAATACACTACGTCAGTAACTTTTGCTTGGCCTTTTGCAATACCTGTCGCCAGCACAAGACAATAAGTTGCTACATGAAACCCCCAGGACAACTCCGAAAAAGTGTTGAAATAAACGACCTCCTTCAACATCCAAGCGTCTTGTCCATTGTTCATCATCTTGAAAATGAAACAGGTCATAAGTTCTCTCCTAAGCATCCAGTTTCTTATGTTCTCAAAAAACCAGCATTTGATGGTAATCACGAACGGATTGGCCCTGCCATTACAAATGAAGACCTGAATACCATGCTTACTCTACCAAACTATGAGCATGTAGAAAATTACATCTTGGATCAGCAACCTTTATCTTCCCAAAACCGCGATGATTTCATCAGTGCTGTCAATATGTATCGTACCTCATCTTATGATCATGCACAAACCAAAATAAGAAATCGCGAAGTTTGGAAAGCATACAGGAAGAAAAAATTACAAAATGCCATCCAAGCCTTGAAAAATCTAATGGAATTCATTCCTCCTGAACTTCATCACCATTTTGGTAATCACGTGGATCATTTCTATCAGGACTATGAACATTGTTCATATCGAGTATGCATACATATGGACAATGCTTTCATAAGAAACAGACTTCGCCCCTTATTACGTGCTCCTTCAAGATACCTAACAATAACTCAAAAGAATCACAAACAAGATCTGCTTGATCTTGCAAGAATACTATGCCGACACTTTAGTGCACTACCAAACTCTCGTTATGCTGCTACTTGGTAAACATGATAATGACTGCATAAACAATAGATTTGACTAACTGACTGACTGACTGACAACTAACTGACTGACTGAGGATGAGATCAACTGTGCTGGTACTGACTGATTGATTAATAGTATGGTTGATAGACATGATAGATGAACTGACTGATGATAAGATTGACTGACTGATTGGAATGTAGCTGACCACTTAATTGATTGTTTGAGAAGACTAAATTAGACACTAAATTGTTCAACAGGTGGAAAAATTATTTTGTTGCCTTTCTCTTGACATCACTTCTGACATAGTCTCATAAATTTCAAAATCCAACTATAGAAACAACAACAAAACAAATCAAACATGCCAGTGAAACAATCTAAAGCAAAAGCTTCACTTGCACATGGTCAAACTCCCATCAAGAAGAAAAAACATGCTTCTCCCATCACAAAAAACATCAAAAAGGTTCAGCAGTACACAAATTGGGTAGATTCTGCTAGCACGAAAGTAGAGGAAGTAACTGCACATTGGATTACAAAGTTCAACTCGAAAGAAGCCGCCTTCATCAATCACCATAAGAAACATTTCCAAGAAGCAGGACAAGAATCGTTTCCAACACTCTTTGCAATCATGGGACGACGCGACTCAAATGAAGCACCACTGAACAGATATTTAAAAGCACAACCGGGAACAAGCTTCTACTGGGAATGTCTTGTGGCGGAGCGCAATGACAATGATACAGCCTCAAATATAGGAAGACGTATTGCCAAAGAGTTTACCGACTTCGGAGCTACCTGTAACGACTACCAAATTCCACCAAAGTTTCAATTCAGAAATGACGTATCTACGACCCCTTTGAAGCCACTTAATTATTACCTTTGTGATGGGGACTGCCTTGCAATCTTGAAACGGTTCTATGCAGAGGACAATGACAAAGATACGATTATGGAGGATGAGGATATCATGGAATCATACTTTGGTACTGTTCAATTGGGTCGCCAAATGCTTGAACCAATCAATGAAGAGTCCTGGAAATCAATTGATTGATTGCTGGCTCTAACCTCCGCCTATTGACTGATTGCTGAGAACTACCTGGGATGACTGAATGATGACTGACAATGCTAATGACTGATGGCTGACTGACTGACTGAACGATTGTATTGCTATGATTTTGACTGATTGAACACCTACCGACTGACTTGCCTGCCTGAGACTGATTACTGATTCTGTTTTGCACACTACAAATTAAATTAAAACTAAGAGGATGATTACAAAAAAAATTGTCAAGAACATGTTATTCTTTAATTTTGTTGAATGTGTGAAAGAACTCTAATCAGGGATGAAGAAAAAGCGAAAATTAGAGACAGGTTCGTCTTCAGGGCCCAACAAAGGTGGAATATCATCATCTGATTCTTCTGCCTCATCACTACTCTCTAACGGTGGGAGAGAATCTTCCGATGAATCATCACTATGATGATCTGTATCATCATCTGCAGGATTGCTCTCTAACGGTGGGAGAGAATCTTCCGATGAATCATCACTATAATCTGTATCATCATCTGCAGGATTGCGAAAATGCCGATTCCAAGAAAAATGCTGATTCCAAGTCCCCCATCCTGGCCACCATTCATCCCTTTGCCATTCGTCATTGGTAATAATGCTGACTAATAGCCGAGGTCTTGCCCAATCATCTGGTGGATTTGCAGTGAGTGTTACTCTACTACTCAAAGTTGAAACAATAATACTCATAGTGAAGATGTTTTCATTTGAATCATTTGGTTCATTTGTTTTTATGAGCTCATAAAATAAATTCTAAACATAATTCAACAAGATTCAACAATTTTTGAACCCTGAGGGGCCATGTCCAGGTCCATCTGGATGTACAATCTGAGAAGTTAAGAATTGCACGTTTGTTTTTGCTTGCTTTGTCTCATAAAATAAAACAAGTGCACACAGTCACATCACATCACCCACAAAAATTACAAAATAAAAAAATTGAATATGGTAGATAAAGATCTAGAGATGAAGCTGCAATGCACAGGTGGTGCAAATTGTAAATGTCAACGAAAGAGCTCATCTATGAACATAGTTGAAGATAATACAGCCAAGGCCTCTTGCAAAGAAAAAGATAATAACGATGTTACAGCAGCAGAAATAGACAGAAAAGAAAAGGATGCTGATGCTGCACGAAAAAGAAAAAATTGGAGTGCTAAATCAGGCACAGACAAAGACAATGTCCATAAGAAGAGAAGAGAAAATTGGAGTGCTAAATCAGGCACAGAAAATGAAAAGAGAAG
>Ga0213864_10000847_pt1 | contig 13999 bp, 17 predicted proteins | sample PICome_5_FD_160078 | JGI IMG/M metagenome (GOLD analysis project Ga0213864, IMG submission 160078) | Coastal seawater microbial communities near Pivers Island, North Carolina, United States - PICO247 | ecosystem: Environmental > Aquatic > Marine > Coastal | place: USA: North Carolina... | reverse complement strand
GTGAAGGTGGAGCCTGCTAATAGGCTTACCTTATCCATATATAGAGAACTCTAAACAAATCTATTAACTCTTAAAAGGTTTATTAAGAAAACTAAATGCGGATTGATATGATGTCGAATATGTGAAGGAAAGAGGTCACCCGAAACAAGCGTAACAAGTGCAACATTATGTCTGTATATATCTTATGACACCAAAACCAGAGATTTTCGTATGGTATGCTTAGTCGCCGTAGGAAATCTGAAACTTTATAGGCTCGCCGCCCTCTCCACCGATTTCCAGGCTGGACCTCTTACCCCACTTCTTTGGGAAACTTCTCTCTAACCACCAAGCACTCGCTTGCCATACTCCATTATCACTAGCTCTTCTGATATTTCTTATATGAGCACCCTCTGCCTCGGCTCTTGCTTTTTTTACTGCCTCCGAAAACTCCGAATATAGGTCAAGAACCTCACCTTCTACAGCTGCATCCTGGACAGCTAACTCGTCATCATTGCTAGTAATAGGTGGGTTTAATAACTTTTGGTCTTCCTTTTCAATCGCCTTTTCGCCTCTCTTCATCCATTCATAGTAAGTTGAGGGCGAAATACCAACCATAACGGCAGCATCTTCCTGATAATACCCTAATTTAAGCCAATTTGTAATGTCCTCTATAAGCTGAGGAGTTAATTTAGTAGGTCTAGCCATCTTGAAAATCATTATATCAGGTTTAAACCAAGGATATAGCCTTATATGACGATAGGTGTATAGATTGTCAAACATGAAAACCAGAGATTTTTGTGCAGGGTCCTAAGCGTTATAGTTGTGTTACATTAGCGATAACTTGACCACCCCTCCTTTAGGGATGAGGTTATCCAAGTACAACGCCGCGCGCAGCGCGGCGAACACGATTGGCTAAGGCGATGCCACCAAATTGCCGAGAAAGGAGCTCTCATGAGTTTCTTCAAAGTGCTTATGCACTTTCTACTTAAACCACTAACCCGTTGTTATGACGGTCTTGTCTGTGAAGGCAAGAACTGGTTCATTAACTGGGCGTACAGTGAGTGGGACATTACTTGTTCTAGCTGTACTGATTGGCGTTATCTCGATAGCGTTCGTCCTTGGGAGGATGAATGTCATTGTGAGCACTGCTAATCACAGTACTTATCCTACTGCTTATCAAGTGTGACTTGGTAGGCAGAGGGATACGTATGTCGCTGACCCAGCGAACAAGAAGTAACTGGTGAGACTACGTCTCCGACTGCGTCGTCGACGCAAGAAAGGAGCACTATATGTGTATTCCAAATGCCGAGAAAGCATCTGGTTTTGACATGTGTCGTGCACAACTCAGTGAGTGTGAAACCTTACATGAGATTGTGACTGACATGGCATCAGAACAAGACTGCTAGCACTTCGGTGCTAACCCATGACGGTCTTTAAGGAGGTTCGATTCCTCCTATGGGTTCTACGTCCCAAGCGATAATGTCGTGAACAATAAGTAACGGCTAGAAAGGGGGCATTCATTGAAAGTGTTCAACACTCTTCAGTGGCTGCGTGTTAACGACGTAACACCAGCTCCTAGTTGCAGAAGACCTTCTGTAGCTAAGGTTGTCGTAGAAGATGCTAAAGGCATCCAATACTTCAACTGTGGTAGCTGTGTGTTAAGTCATGTTAACATTCGCAGCATCGGCTAAGGCTTCAGAGCCCTTAGTCACGGTGAGCTAATGCACCATCTACTGACGGTCTTTAATCAAGTTCGACTCTTGATAGTAGAACCACTAATGACAGTGAACAAGAAGTAACTGTCGGAAAGGAGTAGTCATTGAAGTGGTTACTTATTTCCTTCCTCAATTCAACAGCTAATCGTTGTCTTAACTTATCTTATAAGTTGACGATGAGAGGGTTGTTGACAGAAGAAGAAGCTATGTATCTTGCTAGCCAAGGTCTCATAGAGGAAGCTTCTGATGAGGAAGACAACGTAGTTCACCTTGACTCTTATCGCTAGTCGATAGGGGTCAGAGTGGCGTAACGGTGATGCTAATGTCACCATCTCGTAATGGTTGTAGAGAGGTTCGAGTCCTTTCACGAGAGCATGGGTATGGTAACTTACCAAGCTTAAAAAAGCTAAAGGCATACAGCCAGTATGTCAATGCAGCGGAATTAGTACCTGTAAACGTCTAAGTGCGAAGTGACGATTCGCCGTGGTCAGTGAGCTGAGCCACGGGTTATAAATCAGCCACTAGCAGTGAGTACATCTCCTTGTACTGCGACTGCTTAGGTTTCGGTTGAGCCTAGTCCACTGTGGTAACAGCAGTGGACGAACACCACAAGATAATCACTGGGTAGTCGGGGACGAGTGCTATTAAGTTAGCTCAGTCTATGTGACCTCCAACCCCGTAGCCAGTGACCTTGTGTTTAACTACTAGCTTGTTGTATAGCTTGTGCTACTTCAGTAATGGAGTAGCCGAAGATATACAAAAGTATATCACTAACTAAAGAAGGAGGATATCAATGGATATCTATTTAATCGCAGCAATCGTTGCAACTGCTACTTACATGTTTGTAATTAGAGAGTTGCTCGACAATATCAGTGACTCATGGAGATACTGGATTGGTCTTGAGACTTTAGAAGAGTCTCTTGGCTTTGGTGACAGAGAAGTTAATTACATTCCTATGGAAGACATAGAAGAAATTAGCTTGGAATGTGACCATCATCCAGCTTTGACATTGTCTAATTGCTGGGGCTGTTACTAATACAGCACAACTGCTCATCAAGTTTGACTTGGTGGGCAGCATGGTGTGTTAGTGCTTAGTAGAAGGGGCTAAGTGCAATGATGCAAACCAAAGGACAGTTCTGGTATGTCTGTCAACCCGAACAAAGCATACCCTGTCATACTATTGAAAGTACGTTCAGTAATACAATACCTGCGTAAGCATCGTATTGCTACTGTTCCTTTCTGTGTGGCTGCCACCAACGGTGTTCAAACTGTTGTACGTAAAATTGCGTTTAACGACGTAATGTATGCGTACCAGTGCGAATGCGATGGTGTGCACCTCGCAGCTTAAGTAGCAGTGGGCTGGCTCTTCCTAGTGACTGAAGCTTATGAAGATAAGTGTGTAGGAGCTAGGGAACCAGAAAAAGGGTAGAGGCTCGCCATCAAAGAGCTAGCTAAGGAAGGACTTAGCGTACACCTATGAATCAGAGGTCATGGGTGAACGGTATGTCTGACATACAAGGGACCTCTTGTCCCGACCTATCTACTGACTTGACTAATCAGTAGACGGAATTCCATAGCCTAACGGTGTTATCAGTGAAAACAAAGTAGCTGGTATCGGAAGAAAGGAAGATAAACCCTGGGTAAAAGCCTAGGGGATATCTACGCTGCTTGCGTTAACTATGCAGATGCACAGTTTGCACAAGCCGTGGATATCACCGAAACTATCGCTATTCAAATTAGCCAATACTTTCTGGATGTTGTACAAGTTGCAACCTGGATTGCCTTTGGCTTGTTTGTCTTAATAGTGGTTCTGTTCGTTTTTCTCAACGAGCTTCGGAAAAAAGTTAAGTTCCAAGAGGAACTCATAGAGAGAATCTATGAAAAACACTACGACCTACGTAGTGCGTTCCTTAAACAACTTGACTCCGACAGTTAGTTCAGAGATTAACGTTCGGTTTCATGGAGCATACACTCTATGTGAAATTGTCTAGTCAACATATAATCATAGAGTGTCACTGTTCAACCAGAGCGGGACTGGTATATAACCCGCATACAGCATAGAGTACTCAAACACTAGCGAGTACTCAATGGTGTAGCACAACCACAATGTGTAAGGGTCGATGTTGACCAACGGTGTAGATACTACCGACAAACGTATCAAAAGGAGGTGAAATATGCCAGGTTTTATTTGGCTTAATTCATCTAAGTGTCAGTCCTGCAAGACTGATGATAATACAACGGAACTATCTCATACAGGTAGATTCCTTTGTGAAAACTGTGATACAAGGGAAACCTTGCGTCACTCAGTACTAGCGGAAGCTAGTTAATTATGGGAGCTATGACAGACTGCCCTGAAGTGTCTGTCGAAAGGAGAACTGTATTGAAAGAACTGTTCTTAGATACAGAAACCACTGGTGCTTGGTTATTCGGTGAGCCATTCGCTCACTTTACTAAGCACGGCGAGTCCTACTTATGGGATGACATTACTGAGATAGCTGTCTGCGACGCAGATGGTAATGCTCAGTATAGAGAATACATTCAACCACCGAATGTATATCTTGAAAATCTCTCAAAGTGGTACCCAGAAGATAAGCCAATTAGTGAGAAAAACACTGATTGCATTCTGGCGGGAGCAGGACGTAAGCTCAATTATGTAATAAAGGAACTCCAATCTTTGTTACAGGATTGCAGAGTTGTAGTTCATAACTTGGACTTTGACCGCAAGGTCATTGAGAATAGTTATGAGGTGGCTACTGGTCACAAAGCAACACTTGAGGACTTGTTCCCAACTGCGAAGTTTGTCTGTTCGCAGAAGAGAGCAAAGAGAGTGTTGCCTAAAGCAGTAGAACACTATCCGAAATGCGGCGAACGATGCAGGGGTCATAGACTAACTCACTTGCATCACCAGTTCGGTTTCGGTGACTACGATGAGCATAATCCCCTAGCTGATGTGCAAGCATTGGCTAAGGTTTGGAGAGTGCTCGAAACCAAGTCGTAGTCAACTACAGCCGTTGGGTGGCTGGGAAGTGCTGATGCTTCCTAGCTACCCACTGTGGTAAGAATAAACACAACCGAACAGTAGTGCTTGACTTCCAAACTGTTTGGGTGGCTCGACTTATATACATCAAGGGGTGTATATATGGGGAGGCATCTGTATTCACAAGGATGACTTAACCTCATCGACACCCTTAATTCAAGTTTAACCGTGTCGTCGGGGGAGAGCTATGCCATTTTACAAAACCGAACTTTGATTTTAGGAGATAGCTGTATCTTGAATAGATTGCACCTCATGGCAACGAGGTCATACTTGTAACTGTGAGGTGTGAAGTGTTTGAAATACAAACATAAAATAAAGGAGAAAGATGAGACTAATCGGGAAAGTCCTTAGATTCATAATGATATCTAGGGCACTCATAACAGGTAACTACACAAGAGACATGGAGGCACTTAGTACTGCCTTAGCTGTCAATGGTACTTACCTATTCGTAAACATAGGAACCCTTCAGGGAGCTCCTATCTTTATGATGTTTGCTGACGACTGTGGACACCATGAAGAATAAATGTTACCACTGTGGTAAACCCGCAAAGGAAACAAGAAAATTCATGAATCAAGGTGTTGTAGGTGAATATTTTACCTGCGATGCTTGTTATCAGTCATGGGCAATATAGCTTAAACAGCTCGGACCTACTACATGTAGTGGGTCTAGGGTGTTTAACACCAACATTATAAATATTGAGTTGACGTAGCAATGTTAATAATGTAATATAAAATCTACAGTTTGGTCGTCAACACCAAACCGTAATTAACCAATAAAAAGAAGGAGATAAATTGAAAGTAGAAAATCTCTCCTATGAGGAGATGATTGCTCAATTTGTTACCGAGTTGCGTAACTTGGACCCTAGTGTACATGAGTCATCATGTCATTGGATTACAGGATACGATGACGACCGTTGGGAAAATGATAACGATATGGATGATTTCATCAATTGGTCATTTGATAATGACGATGAGATGAAAAGCTACCTTTATGACAGGTTCATAGAAGTTGCAATCGCTCGTATCACATCAGACAACCACAGTCGACGCTCGGCTAGCAATAGTGACTTGTTAGCGTCTTACTACACAGTTAGAAGACAATATGCTATACAAGCACTAACATCAGCTAAGTACCAAGTTGAATCATACGAAGGAGTTCTTCGTGTTAGATTCTTCGAGTATGTACCAGCAAAACCTAATACACAGAACTGGTTGTTCTTGTCGTATGACGGTGAGCATGGTAGGTACGGTAGCATAGCTGGTCACTGGAAATTGGAAACATTCAAGAACAAGTTGGTTTGTTCTGCTGGCGTGAGTTCAAATTCTCGTACGAGAAAGAACTGTCCTCATTGTCGTGCAGTAGTAAATCCAACTACTGATATGTTCACAATTACCCAGGGTAGAAATCGACCAATAAAAGTATGTATGTTATGTACTGTATACTTTTACGACTTCTACGAATTGAGTACTGGCATATTCCACTATGTAGGTGATGATACTCCTGAGACTGTGGCTTACAACCCCGCAAACATCAGAGTATCTGACCGACGTAACTTTATACGTTACAACTTAGAGGAATGGATTAGAGGTCGAGTTGGCGTAGTTCCTTTCATACCTAATTACAGGCATGAAGACTACACAGCAGAACTTAACTGGTCCTATTGGCAGACTACTGACCGAGGTACACAAGCTATACCTAGCAATAGATATGGCACTGGAGTACAAACGGATGTGACGCATGAGTCCAAAGAGTATGCTCGTAAGGGTATACCGATTGGAATGGAATTGGAAGTCCAATATAGGGACTTACAAGACAATCTATCTGGTGGTATACGTAAATTGTTAGCACCATTACATAAGGACTTTCCTTATAGTAATGAACGATTACGTACTACTAACAATCAGTTAGCTATTGCATCATATGACGTATCAACTGGTAGACATGGTCTGGAATTCAAGTTTCAACCTATGTCACATCAGTTCGTTAAGCAATTACCCGATGAGTTCTTTGAGGCACTACTCAGACAATTCAGAGGCTATCATGCAAAACGTTGTGGTATTCATATGAATATCCCAAAGAATGTACTTAGTACAGGTCAGTACTGGTTCTTTGTAGCATGGCACAATATGAGACTATGGGAATATACTCACGCTGTTGAGGATGAGTACCATAACTTATTAGGTGACATCTATCAGAGAGTAGACGTCGATTATGCTAAGTGGCTTAGTCTAACAACCAACTCTATTACTGAGTCTCGTTACGACTTCCAATGTGGATGTGGTAATCATGACGGTGAATCTCAAGTAGTTACAATTGCTTGTGATACATCTCAGTACCTATCTAGGTATAGACACAGTCCAGATAGAGCGTGTTGGATTAACATTAAAGAACCAGAGAGAATGGAGATTAGAGCATTCGCTTCAAATACAATGAAGGACAGACTGCTCAAGAACTTCCAGTTTCTCGATGCTTTCTTGACCTACGCTGATGCAGTAACACTCAGTTACGAACCAAACGAGAACTTTGTCGATGGTATACAAAAGGAGCTTGAACTCGCTTTTGAACCAGACGACTTAGGTGTTGTATTGAATCACTTAAACAATCAATACCTATTTGTATCTTGGCTGGACGCAACTGGTTACTCACATCAGTACCCAGAACTTGCACAGTTCTTGTTGAAGACTGGTCACAGAGACAGAGCAGCAGATGCTATGGACTCTGACAATCAGTTTGCAGAACAAGTACAGCGAGTTGTTGCTTGGTCATAAGTAGATAGCTAGAGCCCATCATCAAATCAGAGGTGGTGGGCTCAATGGTATCTAATAGGAAGGATACTAGGTGAAGTCGATACCTAAAAGTTCGACAGACTAAGGAGGTACACTTTTGTGTATTATCGCTAGTGTTCCAGCTGGAGCACAAGTAACCGAAGACCAGCTATCAGAGATGTGGAATCGCAACCCTGATGGTGGTGGTGTAGCATATTTCGTCGATGGCGAAATCCAAGTAGAGAAAGATATGAAACGAGATAGTTTCATTGAAACTGTATTGGACGTTCAGACAAAGTATGGAAACAGAGACATCTTAGTACATATGAGGATTGCAACTCATGGTGCTGTTTGTCTTGACAACACTCACCCGTTTGAGGTCAACAAGACTACAGTCATGGCACACAATGGTATTATGCCAGATGCATTTATACCACCTGCCAAGTCTGAGTTATCTGACACTAGGTTCTTCATAGAATACTTTATGAAGTACATTCCAGTTCAGAAATTGGATGACCCTTACTTCCGTGACATGGTTGATGACATGATTAACCGTGGTTATGGTAACAAGTTGGTGTTCTTAACATCAGCCAAGACTAAGTATGACACTTATATTATAGGTGAACATCTTGGTCATTGGGATGGTGGTGTATGGTTCAGTAACACTTCTTACGAAAGTAAAAAGTTTGTTACTTGGAACAAGCACACTGGGAACACTCAGACAGTGGGTAAAGTATCCTACACAGACAACTGTGAGATACAAACACCAGAGTTGGACAAAGAGGACATAGTTCTTGAGTCTGACTTAAATGATTGGTTGGTCTACTACTCAGACATATGGCTACCATTCCAAGAAGTTGGAGTGATTGACCATGAAGAGATGAAGCAATCGTTCTGTGTCGAAATGACATGGGACGGTCTTCGTTGTTCTGAGTGTGGTAAATCAGTTGCTGGTATCTATGAAAGAATGTGTAACTCAGATTGTAAAGCAATCGAGCACGTTATTGATTGGGTATACGACAACATAGAACAATCAGAAGAAGTGATTGACATGGCGTTGTATTCAGGAAGTCTCTACCAAGGTGGAGACCCTGAACCATCGGTTGAACAACCAAAACTGTTTGACACTTCTAAAAAGACTAAGAAGAAAACTTCAAAGTCTAATAAGAAGAAATCAACCAGTAAGTCTAAGTAGTACTTAGCTTATCAGGGTATCAAGTTTCATGCTTGGTACCCTGTCAGGTAAGTAAACAACTTGCCCATGTAGTAATACATGCCAAATACTAAAGGAGAAGACTATGTCTAAACCAATCCCTAAGTTCCTTCATAACGAATTGAGAGAACTACTCGGGAAAGCAAAAGTTAACCTAGGCGATATCGAAAGATTGCTTGCGTTATCTTTAACAACCAAGTATCAATGGACTGAACGTGTAATACAATATTGCAATGTTCACTTTGAAGCTGAGGATGATAGGTCATTAGCTGACATATTAGATGATAACTATGAATTAGCTAATTTCAGAGATGCCTTTGCAACAGGAGACATTGATAGATGTATTGACTTGATTGCTGAAGCAATTGAAGTAACAGAAGATACATTTGGTGAAAACAGATATGACTACGGAGAGGAAGTTGACAGAGACTACCTTGACGAAGACTTTGACCATACTGTTGATTCAGATGTTGGAACTACAATACAAGCTGATGCTAATGATAATTCACTTGGATTAGAACTTAGCACTTGGCAACATAACAATAACCTACAAAGTAGAACATTCTCATGGTTACATGTGTTTGATTGGTTCGTCGGAAGAAGACGTACACCACTTAATCCAAGTGCTCACACTGAGTACTTAAACCAAGAAGAACGTTACTAGCTAGTAGCTCAACTCCCCCTGCTAACTGTGGGGGGAGCTAGGTGCTAGCACCCGTTAAGTACTACGACGTCACTGTAGTACACATACTAAAAAAGGAGATACACTTATGTGTAGAGAAGAGTGTTATGCAGTAAACACAGATTTACTGTCATATTCACACAAACCAGAAGTAAAGTACATAGATACTAGATTCATGACCCTAGGTGGTTATGACCCTGGTAATCATACTGTATTCATTGGACATAGTGCTTTGAAAACAGATGAGTACTTACTATCAGCAGTGAATGCTACTGATGGATTCATTCCTATGGGAGTGGAGATAGAAGTAGAGCACACTACTGAGACCAGTCACGAAATGCAAAGAAATGAAGCTACTGAAGAAGCTTTAATGGAATTGCATGAGTACTCACCACACTACATTGATGAGTCAGACTCAAGGCTAAATCAGTTGATTATAGCTAAGACTGACGGCTCACTCAATCATGGTGTTGAGTTCGTAACACAACCTCTGACCCTCAGAGCTCATAGGTTGATTAACTGGGAAGCATTGCAGAACAAAGGCTTTTATGCCTGGAATGCAAGTACAGCAGGAATGCATGTACATCTTCCTAAGTCATACTTTACGACTACTCAAATGTGGTTGTTCTTAAAACTATTCCAAAATCTCTGGACATCAGAGAAGGAATACTTTAACTGGTTAGCTGGTAGGGCTGAGAATAGCTGGGCTAAGAGGAACTTACCTCATAGAAACAATGCTACAAATCAGCTACTTGCTGTTGCAGCTACTAAGTGGGACGATAGACGAGACAGATATTCTGCTCTCAACTTTAACAATGCATACACTGTTGAGTTAAGGTTCTTTCGTTCTAACATGAACACTGATGGACTAATTAGCAGACTTGAATTTATTCAAGCAGCTTACGACTTTGTCTGTGTTCTAAGTAGACTCGACAAATCAGATATGTTCGATGCAATTAACTTCGGACTATCAAAGCAGTTACATTTGTTTATGATTGCGAACAAAACAGAGTATCCAGTCATTGCAAAAAGATTGCTTAATACAAATAAGTTCGGTGCAACATCTGACTTCGTTAATGAAGACATGGTGATACCATCGATAATCAACGGGTTAACCCAAGTAAGGAAAGGAGCGTAATGTCTGAATTACTAGACATTATATTCTGGTTGTCCGTACCGTTGGGTATTGTAGGTGCTTATGCATACTACAAATCCGACCACGTTGACTTAAGTGACGATTATAGAACTATCTATCATCCTCACTTGCTCGACGAGGACGAGTAACCTGTAGCCTGAATGGTTGTATGGGGGGTTCGATTCCCCCCACAGGCTCTATTAACCACAGACTTCCAAACTAAATAGTTATGGTGGCAGTTTGTCAGGCTGTACATAACTTGATTGTAGTGTCGCACGACGGGGGAGAGGTGTGTCCATTCTGGATTTCAACTTTGACCGATTTTTCGCCATCACAACCCCTGAATTAGCTTCGGGCTTCCCCTGATGTTCAAATTTTCTATCTTTATTTCTAGGTTATTTAAGTCAATGATAAAGCTAGAGATATTACCCAAAAATCCCGTAATTTTTTTCCACACATCAAAGGGAAAATCCCGTAAATTTTAAGCACACATCTATAGAGATGATGATGAGATATGCGAAGTGCGTGCTGTCTCCTTTGCTAGAGTAAATGGTTTTCTCTTGATAAATCTATTAAGACGCACGAAAGGGGGAGAGGTGCGTCCAAAATGAATTTCGACCTCATATTGAACATCAAATACACAATATATAGTGTTTTGCTAGTAAGGAACTATATGTAGTGGGGTTCTTAATAAATCTATTAAACTTCAAGTTAGGAAGCGAAAGGAGGGAGAAGCAGAAGACGGGATACTCGTCAACATTAAGTCAATGTTTATAGGCTTTTTTTTGGAATCTCAGATGGGATTAGCGTATGTACCAATCTCCACTTTCAATAACAGGATAACCACGATTAAATTGAAAAACATAAGCTATTGCAGTTGTGTCGTCCTCTAAGAAAATTTCCTCGTCCATATAAAGATAAGGAACACCCTCGATAGTATCTAATGCTTTCTTAGTCCTATCATCAATCTCCCAAAGTTCGCCTTTAACTTCTTGTACACCCTCTTTGCACAGGGCTGGGAACATACCGACATCAACTAAGGTATATAAGGGTTTTGTCTTAATATCTTTGATATATTTGCAATCTATGTTGTCAGATAACATAAAAGAACGGCTATCGCCTTTTCTCAATGTTCCATATACAAATAATTTAATCATCTAATTTCTCCTTAAAATAAGAAACGAAGTCATCATCTAAGCTCCAAATCTTAATAATCTTAACAACGCCGTCCAAGTATCTATATACCTTTCTAGTCATAGCTATTCTAATTTTCTCTAACATGTGGACGTGGAGGGAGTCGAACCCTCGTTAGTCAGCTTTTGTATCCCCATACAAATTCTTACTCTAAACCACTCACGCCCTAGAATCTTGCAGATGATGAAAGTGTCCTGTTTCAAGATACCTTTGTCTTTCTGCTTTGAAATCCCACTTTGGTTTTGTTTCCTGCTCTCGTTCCCATGATAGCTTTTTCTCTAATTCTTTATCATATTCACGAATAGCTTTTTCAAATTTAGTAATAGTTTTTAGAGTCATATTCTCAAACTCTCTATCTTTCCAATAACGTAAAGTTTCACCAACAGTATGGTCGTTTTTCGACATCACTTTTGATAACTCAACGATACTACAGTTTCTTTTGGTGATAGCCTCGTTTATGTAGAGGGGGTCAAGTATAAACTCCAAATCATCAGCACTTATAAAATTAGCATACTTCTCGGGAGCAAGTCTTTGATATTCCCTTAAAGTATCACTAATAGCTTTGTAAGTTTTATATTTAGGTATCCTCTTTTTCGACTTCACGCTACGAATATAGCCACTTTTAACACCAATAGCTTTTTCAAACTTACTAATGACTATCCCGTGTTTCGTATCTAAAAACTTTTGAAAGATATCCCACAATCTATCTTGTTTGATGATTCTAGTTCTCCTCATTGTCTCCTCCACAATTTTCTAAAGACGGACGGATAGAAAATTCCTAGGAAGAAAGGAGGCAAAAAACCTAGGCGAAACCTACCCGTCCTAAACCTATGGCTTAATTTTACCTTCAACAAACGAAATCTATTGTATTTCATCTGTACTCTCCTCTTGGAATCTCACGTTATTTATAACAGTATTTATCTTATTAGCTATCCTATCAGCAATTTTGCTTTGAACTTCGGTATTCCAAAGCTCCTCCTCAGCATTGTATTGCTCTATGTCTTTCGTAATAGAATCAATGAGGAGCTGATTTATAGCCACTATCAACTCCTCAACTTTCTGATTCGCCACACTTTCTCCTTTAAAATCTCATTTTCGTTTGTTCTCTTGTTTCCACAAAGGAACTAATTTGTTGTCGTGTCCGACATGCCAATCATCACACCAAGGGCAATCGTATGCTTTGGCTCTAGCATTACGACGCTTTGGACTTTTGTTCATGGCTGAAGCTATGTCTTGTGCCTCGTGTTGTAAGTATCTCTTTTTTCGACGACACCCATAACATTTCGGACATTGACATTTGCTCCCGTTGACCTCGTACCAACATATTTTATTCGACGTCATTTCCGTTATCGGCTTGACGCTCTAATGCTTTTTCAAGTTGCTTGTCTAAGAAATATTCAGACTTGCCCTCGAATTGAGACCACAAGTGTAGTCCTACACCCATAGCCATAGCACATCTCTTGACTGCGTCTGATACTGCGTCTTTGAGTCTAGCTCCGTCTGTTTTCCAATTAAATGGATTTTCGACATCTCCAACTTCCTCGACAGTAACAAGTTGTCCGTCAATTTCAACAGTTAAAGCAAGTACACAACCTGTAATAATTGGTTTGTAATTGCCCTGTTTATCTTTGACTTCCTCTCGGATAATCTCTTTTACCTCTTGTGAATAGACACCGAGAACGCTTAGTAATCGTTGTCTAATAACAGAGTGTTGTATATAATCTCCAAACTTCCCTTTAGGTGCAGAGTGTATAAACTCCTTTGGAAATGGTCTTGATAGTTCAAATAGTTGTTCCACTATATCCTCCTGTTAGTTATCTAATTTTATGATTCGTTGACCCAATTGTCAAGCTCACTTGCAGTTCTCATCTTTTGTTGCAAAGTGCTTAACTCATTTGGGGACAACCTAGGCGATACTTTCTCTAAAGACGCCCAATGTTTCGCTAATGATGTTGGAGTAGCTTTGAACCCAAAGTTAAGCAAATGATTCTTTGCTCTAATTGGAATATCGTTAACGTCTACATCAATATCATTAAGTTCCTTTACTGCTTTATTTAACTGACCTCTAGCCATTGAGGTAAGTTGGTTCATATCGTAGCCTAAAGAAATACAGATAGCTTTAAATATCTGTTTATGTCTTGTGCCCATATCCTCGACAATGACTTCCCAATCATTTAGTGCTAATTCACTTGTATCGGGACTACCATTTTCATTGTTTGCAACTTCGTTGCTAATAGTATTGTCTTGTCTTGTCTTGTCTTCTCTTGTCTTGTCTACG